>Ga0210392_10000175_pt1 | contig 51422 bp, 45 predicted proteins | sample IncBWC30OmetaG_FD_161057 | JGI IMG/M metagenome (GOLD analysis project Ga0210392, IMG submission 161057) | Forest soil microbial communities from Barre Woods Harvard Forest LTER site, Petersham, Massachusetts, United States - Inc-BW-C-30-O ... | reverse complement strand
ATGCTTCGACGTATCCATTCCAATGCGGATAATCTGGTTCACGGACGGCTCCCTTGTCTGAGATTTGCAACAACCTCATTCTGGCACACTGATGCCGTAGGGGGCCGTCCACCCCATCAGCTTGCTTAACCGGGGTCCCGGCTCTGCGGAGCGGCATGAAGAATGCCGCACCGCGTCCGGGACACGACAGCTACCTTGCAAAACTCCAGTCCGGCCGGATCGTGCCCGACACATCGGCAAATGCGCCGTCCACCAGTTCGGCCGCCAACAGTCGCGCATAATCCACCGGGCCGGGCATTTTCACGCGGCCCTTCGGAACGACCTTGAAGCCGACGCGGCTGTAATAGGCTTCATCGCCGACCAGCAGCACCAGCCGATGGCCTTTGGTCCTGGCATCTTTCAGCGCGCGATCGAGCAGCGCGCGGCCGACGCCGCGGCTGCGAAACGGCGGCTCGACCGTCAGCGGTCCCAGCAGCAAGGCCGGGGTATCGCCGATGCAGATCGGCAACTGCCTGACCGAGCCCACCAGCAGGGTGCCGATTCTCGCGGTAAACGACAGATCGAGCCGGTGATCGACGTGCTCGCGCAACCGGTAGGCGCTCAGCACGAACCGGCCGGGCCCAAAGGTCCGCTCATGCAGACGTTCGATCGCCTGCGCGTCGTTTGGCGTTTCAGCCAGTATGGTAAGAGACAGATCGCTCATTTCGGGAAGCGGGATAGCATCTGACGAAGGTGTGGTCCATCGTTGCGGCTATGCGTGATCGCAAGCCGCATCAGAGCTTCATTGCGGGCTGCGAGAGATAGGCCAGCAGCTTCATTTCGCGCCGTCCGCGCGTCACCGTATCCAGCACCAGGCCGGAAGAGACCGACAGCACCGCCAGGATCATCAACCCCATCGACAGCACCGCTGTCGGCAGCCGCGGCACAAGACCTTCCTCGAAATAAGTCACGACGACCGGGATCGCGATACCGATCGACACCAGCGTCAGGAAGAAGCCGATCGCGGTGAAGAACCGCAGCGGCTTTTCCGACCGGTAGAGCTTCAGGATCGTAGAAAGAATGCGAAAGCCATCGCGCCAGGTGTTGAGCTTGCTGAACGAGCCCTCGGGGCGCGCGAAATACGGCGTCTCGATTTCAGCGACCGGCAACGCCAGCTCCAGCGCATGGACGCTCAATTCGGTCTCGATCTCGAAACCGTCCGACAGCACCGGAAAGGATTTGACAAAGCGCCTTGAGAACACGCGATAGCCGGACAAGATGTCCTTGAATTCCTGGCGAAACACGGACGACAGAAAACTGGTCAGCATCCAGTTGCCGGTACGGTGGCCGGGCCGATACGCGGCCTCGGCCTGATCGACCCGGAAGCCGACCACCATGTCGAGATGATCGGACAGCAGCGTCTCGATCATGCGCGGCGCGCTTAAGGCATCGTAGGTCGCGTCGCCATCGACCAGCACATAGATGTCGGCATCGATATCGGCGAACATCCGCCGCACCACATGGCCTTTGCCCTGGCGGCGCTCGCTGCGCACCTGCGCGCCTGCCTCAAGTGCTACCGCCTTGGTACGATCGGACGAATTGTTGTCGTAGACGTAGATTTCGGCCGACGGCAACGCGTTTCGGAAATCAGTAACCACGGTCGCCACCGCGGCCTCCTCGTTGAAGCACGGCACCAGAACCGCGACCCGAGGCTGCGCCGTCCCGGCTTGCGGCTGCTGCTCACGCGCGAACTGCGCCAGCGCCTCGGCCATGCCAGCCAGATCGCCGCGAAGTTTTGGCGCAGGCTTGAGGTCCCGGGCGGCACTCATGACAGGTCCTTAACGGCCGTTAACATCTTAATCGACGATCATAAGGACCGATGCCTAACGATCTCTAACGCCAGGTGGCGACCGGCGCTTTGTTTTCGAGCACTTCGGATATCCGCAAACGGGTGCCCTCGCTGGTATCGAGCGGCAGCGCGTTGGCGTCGAAGAACCCGCAGGCGGCGATTTCCCGGTTCGGCTCGGGCAGCCGGTCTTGCCGAAACTGCCTTACGACATAGACCGCGACATGGTCGCGGCGGGAGGCATAGCTGTTGAAGAAGATGCCGTGCAGTTTCGGCTCCCCCACAAGCTCAATCCGGCCCTCTTCCATCAACTCGCGTGCCAGCGCATCGCGAAACGACTCGCCCACTTCAACGCCGCCGCCCGGCAGATACCAGCCGGCCACATAGGTGTGTTTGACCAGAAAGACCTTGTTATCGGTGTCCAGCACCACGCCGCGAACGCCCAAGGTCATGCCCCGGGCAAACCGCCAGTACACATGAAGCAGGCGGCGCAGCGCCGGCTCGAACGCCCGCCGTAGGGTTTGCAAATTCATCACGGCTGGAGCCTTGTAGCTTGCGTCGGGTGGAACACCTTGCCAAAACATTCGCGGCTTTCACAGGGACGTTTTAATGGCGGCCTTCACGCTGGCGCATTTGTCGGACCCGCATCTTGCGCCGTTGCCGGCGGTGCAGATGCGCGCCCTCGCCGGCAAACGCGCGCTCGGCTACCTGAACTGGACCCGCAACCGCCACAGGATTCACCAGCGCGAGGTGCTGGACACGCTGGTTGCGGACCTGCACGCACAGCGGCCCGATCAGATCGCCATTACCGGCGATCTCGTCAACATCGGCCTGGAAGCGGAATTCGCACCGGCGCGGGCGTGGCTGGAAAGCGTCGGGCCGCCCGATCACGTCACCGTCGTGCCCGGCAATCACGATGCTTACGTGCGGGCGACGCAGCGCCGCTCCACTGAAATTTGGGGAGATTACCTGCGCGGCGACGGGGCGTTGACAGCTGATCCCATCACGTTTCCGTTTGTGCGCCGGAGAGGCCCGCTGGCGCTGATCGGCGTCTCGTCGGCGGTGCCGACGCCGCCGTTGATGGCGACGGGACGGCTCGGCCGCGCGCAACGCGATGCGCTTGAGGGCATTCTGTCGAAGCTATCGACCGAGCGGGCCGTTCGCGTGCTGCTAATTCACCATCCACTTCGTTCCGAAAAAGGCTCACGGCACAAGCGGCTGACGGACTCGGAAGAATTGCTCGCTTTGCTGAAACGTCATGGTGTGGAACTGATTCTGCACGGCCATGATCACGTTCAGTCGACGATGTGGATCGATGGCCCGCGCGGGCGCATTCCCGCGATCGGCGTTCCTTCGGCGTCGGCAATCGCGCATGGTCACTATCCGGCTGCGGCTTACAATCTGTTTGCGATCGAGCGTGAGGGTGAGAAGTGGCGCTGCGAGCAAGTTGCGCGCGGGTTTGGTGACGGCGGCGAAGTTCACGAGTTGCGTCGGGTTCAGTTGATCTAAGCTCGTCATGCGCGGGCTTGACCCGCGCATCCATCATTCTTAGCAAGAGTTTTTCGAAGTGGATGGATTGCCGGATCAAGCCCGGCAATGACCATGCTGGAATCACATGTTCCTTAGCGTCGCGAACAGCGCGAGGCCGAACAGCGCCAGCGCGCCGAGCAAAAATCCCAGCGCAAATGTCCAGAAGCCGCTGCGGCGCGGTTTTGCGGTTTCGATCGGGTCCGGCATCGGTGTCGCGACCAGCGCGTGCTCGCGCTCGACCATGCGGCGCGCGACATAGTCGGTGACGGCATCGACGATCGCCGGCACGTCGTGGGACTCCGCGATCACCATGCGGCCGAAGCGGGTATCCTGCACGAAGCGGTAGATGCGCTTGTCGCGGCCCATCGCAACATGCGCCACCACGTCGATCCACAACCGCGGGTTCTCGCCCTGGCTGATGCCGCGGTCGAACAGATCGACCTGGTCCGGGATCTGCGCGAACAGCGGATCGAGTGCCTCGTTCAGAATCTCAAGCCGGGCCACCTCGGCGTCGCGCAGATCGACGACGACGCCGGTGCGGTCGGCGGCCTCGATCCGTGCCTGCCGCAACGCGTCTCGCAGCCGCATCGGCTTCTCGGCGGCAGCATCAGGGGCGGAATTCTGAACGTCGGACATTTTTACGAGTGCCTGCTTCAGAGGGCTTCACCGCCATTAACTTATCAGTAACCACGTTCCGCGCAAAGGCCCATTGTTCCCAATGGCTTGCGCCATTTGGGCCGGCTCAACGACAACGGCCCCACCCGGCGAATCGGGCGAGGCCGCTATCTTCCTTGGACGTTATGCTTGTGAGCGAACGATCAGGCCACGACGCGCTGCGGCTCTTCCACGATCGAGAAGCGCACGCCGGCCTTGTGACGGTTCTCTTCCGAGACCGTGCGCCAGGCGTCTTCGGCTTCCTTCCGGGACTTGAAGGGACCCTGGACCTGAGCCGAGCCTTCCACCAGTTTGTGGAAGTTCATCGAACCGAACTCACCACCAATCACCCAGAAATTGCTGCTCATTGTAGCCTCCTGCTGTTGCCGTTAGCCGAACTGGTTCATCGTGTTATGGGCGCCGCCGGCCTTCAGAGCGGCCTCACCGGCGAAGTATTCCTTGTGATCGTCGCCGATGTCAGCCCGCCATGTTCTGATGCTTCGCGCAGGCGATACCCTGGCGGATTTCCTGGCGCTGAACATTCTTCACATAGCCAAGCATGCCCTGCTCGCCGAAATACTCCTTCGCGAGATTATCGGTCGAAAGCGCCGCCGTGTGATAGGTCGGCAACGTGATCAGATGATGGAAGATGCCGGCGCGCTTGGCTGAATCGGCCTGGAAGGTCCGGATCAACTCGTCGGCTTCGATCGCCAGCGGCGTTGAGTCGTACTCCGCCTTCATCAGCTCGGCACGGTTGTACTTGCTGACATCCTTGCCGGCCTTCTTCATCTCGTCGAACACCTGCCAACGGAAGTTGAGCGTCCAGTTGAACGACGGTGAGTTGTTGTAGGCCAGCTTGGCGTTCGGGATCACCTCGCGAACGCGATCGACCATGGCCGCGATCTGCTCGATGTTCGGCTTCTCGGTTTCGATCCACAGCAGGTCGGAGCCGTTCTGCAGCGAGGTGATGCAGTCGAGCACGCAGCGGTCCTGACCCGTCCCTTCGCGGAACTGATAGAGGTTGCTGGCGAGCCGCTTGGGACGCAGCAGCTTGCCGTTGCGGCTGATGATGACGTCGCCATTGCCGATCTTCGACGCATCGACTTCTTCGCAATCGAGGAAGCTGTTGTACTGGTCGCCGATGTCGCCCGGCTTGTGGCTGACGGCGATCTGCTGCGTGAGGCCGGCGCCGAGCGAGTCGGTGCGGGTCACGATGACGCCGTCGTCGACGCCGAGTTCGAGGAAGGCGTGGCGGCAGGCGCGAATCTTCGCGATGAAGACCTCGTGCGGCACAGTTACCTTGCCGTCCTGATGGCCGCACTGCTTCTCGTCCGAAACCTGGTTTTCAATCTGCAGGGCGCAGGCGCCGGCTTCGATCATCTTCTTGGCCAGCAGATAGGTCGCCTCGGCATTGCCGAAGCCGGCGTCGATGTCGGCGATCACGGGCACGACGTGGGTCTGGAAATTATCGATCTTTTCGATCAGCGCGGTTTCCTTTGCCTTGTCGCCAACTTTACGGGCGGCGTCGAGGTCGCGGAAAATGCCGTTGAGTTCGCGGGAGTCCGCCTGACGCAGGAAGGTGTAGAGCTCCTCGATCAGCGCGGGCACCGAGGTCTTCTCGTGCATGGACTGGTCGGGAAGCGGTCCGAATTCGGAACGCAGCGCGGCGATCATCCAGCCCGAGAGATAGAGATAGCGGCGGTCGGTCTTGCCGCCGAAATGCTTCTTTACCGAAATCAGCTTCTGCTGGGCGATAAAGCCGTGCCAGCAACCGAGCGACTGGGTGTATTTCGTGCTGTCGGCGTCATAGGCCGCCATGTCAGCGCGCATCAGCGCGGCCGTGTAGCGCGCGACATCGAGCCCGGTCCTGAAACGGTTCTGCAAGCGCATCCGGGCCACGGCTTCGGCCTTCACGCCATTCCACGTGTCCTTGTCCTTGAGCAGGGCTTCGGCCGCCTCGATTTCGCTCTGATAGGTGGCGGGGCCCTGGATGGCCAGATCGCTGATCCCACGTGGCTGGAAGTTCATGTCCATGATTCCTTCGGTGACGACAAATCCGCGTCGCTTGATCTTATCGACATTCGTGACACTGCGCCGCGGAACGTACCGGTAGCTAAACGCCAGAGTCTGGAAATAGTATAGCTACCTGATCAGGTGATTGGTGATTTGTTGTAACATCAATACTTGTGTGATATGTTATTTTGTAATTTTTGTCACAAACAGGCGTGAGGCGAGTTATGGCGGGAGATTCGGGCAAGAAGCTGTTCGTCGGACCACGGTTCCGGCGGATCCGCCAGCAATTGGGGCTGTCGCAGACCCAGATCGCCGAGGGGCTCGGCATTTCGCCGAGCTATATCAACCTGATAGAGCGCAACCAGCGCCCCGTCACGGCGCAGATATTGCTGCGGCTGGCCGAGACCTACGACCTCGATCTGCGCGATCTGGCCAGCGCCGACGAGGACCGCTTCTTCGCCGAGCTGAACGAGATTTTCTCCGATCCGCTGTTCCGCCAGATTGACCTGCCGAAGCAGGAGCTGCGCGATCTCGCCGAACTGTGTCCCGGTGTGACTCATTCATTACAACGGCTGTTCGCCGCCTATACCGAGGCGCGGCGCGGCGAAACCCTGGTGGCCGCGCAAATGGCCGATCGCGACGACGGCTCTCGCTTCGAGGCCAACCCGATCGAACGCGTGCGCGATCTGATCGAGGCCAACCGCAATTATTTCCCCGAACTCGAACAGGCGGCGGAAAACCTGCGCGACGAGTTGAACGTGACCTCGCCGGATCTGTTTGCGGCGCTGAGCACGCGCCTGCGTGAAAGGCATTCCATCGTCACCCGCATCATGCCGGTGGACGTGATGCGCGAGACGCTGCGCCGGTTCGACCGCCATCGCCGACAGTTGCTGATTTCCGAACTGGTAGATAGTTCCGGCCGCGCCTTTCAGCTTGCGTTCCAGGTCGGTCTCACCGAATGCGGCGGCATCTTCGATGCAATCGTCAATCGCGCCGGCGCGCTCGATGAGACGCCGCGCCGGCTTTATCGCATCACGCTGGCGAATTATTTCGCCGCCGCGGTGATGATGCCCTATGCGGCGTTTCACAGCGCGGCGGAAGCCCTCAGCTACGATGTCCATGTGCTGGCGCAGCGCTTCAATGCCGGCTTCGAGCAGGTCTGCCATCGCCTCACCACCTTGCAGCGGCCCAATGCGCGCGGCGTGCCGTTCTTCCTGCTGCGCGTCGACAACGCCGGTAACGTCTCCAAGCGGTTTTCGTCCGGTACGTTTCCGTTTTCGAAATTCGGCGGCACCTGTCCGCTGTGGAACGTGCATTCGACCTTCGACACACCGGACCGCCTGCTCAGCCAGGTGATCGAACTGCCCGACGGCAGCCGCTATTTCTCGATCGCGCAGATGGTGCGCCGGCCTGTGGCGCCGCATCCGCAGCCGCAGCCGCGTTTCGCCATCGGCCTGGGATGCGAAATCCGCCATGCCGCGCGGCTCGTCTACGCCACCGGCATTGATCTCGACAAAGCCGAAGGCACGCCGATCGGCGTCAACTGCCGCCTCTGCGAACGCGAAAACTGCAGCCAGCGCGCCGAGCCGCCAATCACCCGCACGCTGATACTGGACGAGAACACGAGGCGGGTGACGAGTTTCGCGTTCAGCAATGCGCGGGAGTTGTAGTGTTTTCTCCGGACGCAGCGCAGCGCGCAGCCCTTGCGAAGCGGTGCGCTGCAGAGCCGGAGTCCCGGTTACTTGCTTCCTGAAGAAACCGGGGTCCCGGTTCTGCGAAGCGGCATGAAGAATGCCGCATCGCGCCGGGACACGTGAATGCGTTTCTGATTCACATTTCAAACAGCCGCACTTTCACGTTCTCGCGGCGCAATGCGTCCGAGGTTTGCCAGTCCCTCGCGAACCGCGCGAGGGGGTGGAGCGGCGGGAGGCGCCAGGGTGTCCAGCGGGACACCCGTGAGGCGGGATTAACGTACCCACCTCGCGCGGCAAGGCTCCGCGCGCGCCCAGTGACGTAGGGCGCTGCGCCTCCCGGCGCTCCACCTTTGGTCACCAGCCTGTCAACCGTTCCGGGGCGCCCCGGTCCGGCCAGCTTGCGCTCTGTCCGCTGCAGGATCGCTTCTAGAAAGCCATCCCTCACTGGACAGGATACGAGCAGGATAAGCGAGGTTCTGAAGACGGGGATAGGTATACATTCACAAGTTCGTGAATGACGGATCGCACACTTTCGTGCCCCGAACGCAGCGCAGCGCGTAGCTCTTCGCGGAGCGGTGCGCTGCAGAGCCGGAGTCCCGGTTACTTGCGACACGAAGAAACCCGGGTCCGGTTCTGCGAAGCAGCGCTTCGCAAGAGCTACGCGCTGCATCGCGCCCGGGACACGGTTAATCCGCCAGCGCAAAGGCCTTGCACCAGCCGTCCCGGCTGACCTCGCCCTCGACCACCTTGCAGGCGTTGGGCCGTTCGAACAACGTGCACAGTCCGCAGCTATAGATGCCGTTCGGCGTGTCCTGATACTCCGCCTGCTGACGCGTCATTTTCTCGGACGCTTTTGCCTGGCGCATCCGAAACAGGAATCCTGCCGGTGCGACACCGACAACAGCATGCAGCAATGCTCGCCGCGACCCGTTCAATGGTTGTTCAGCCATGGATTTTTCGCCCCTAACGGTGCTACCACGACTTGGCTTTCCGCAAATTGGCTTCACCGGGTACCGCATGCAACGATTTTCTAACGCGCGTTTTTTGGTTGGCTCAGCCTTGCTGGCGATTCTGTTTGTTCCGGTGCCAGCGTCCGCCCAACCGGCTACTGCCGTCAGGCCAACGCTCGCAAGACCGGCGACAGCGCCGGCGAGGCCTGCTTTGGCGCCGGCCCAACAGCCCGTTGCCTCGCCAAGCCCACGCGGCGCCGCCTGCCATAACGGCATGAGTTTCGACCGGTTCCTCGCCGACCTGAAGCAGCAGGCTGTCGCCGCCGGCGTGTCCCAGCGCGCGCTTGCCGAGGCTTCACCGTATCTCGTCTACGATCAGGGCATCGTCAATCGCGACCGCGGCCAGCGCGTGTTCGGCCAGGTGTTTAACGTGTTCGCCGGACGGATGGCGGCGGTCTCCCGCATGCAGCAGGGGCAGGCCCGCATCAAGGCCCACGCGGCAGCCTTCGCGCGCGCGGAGAAGGAATACGGCGTGCCGCCGGAGGTGATCGCCGCGTTCTGGGGCCTGGAAAGCGATTTCGGCGCCAACATGGGCAATTTGCCGACGCTGCGATCGCTGGTGTCGCTGGCCTATGATTGCCGCCGCTCACAGATGTTTGCCGACGAAACCATTGCCGCATTGAAGATCATTGACCGCGGCGACCTCAGCCCGCCCGAGATGATCGGCTCATGGGCCGGCGAACTCGGACAGACGCAGTTTCTGCCGACGCATTATTTCAACTACGCGGTGGACTATGACGGCGACGGACATCGCAACCTGCTGCGCAGCTCCGCCGACGTGATCGGCTCGACCGCGAACTACATCGCCACCGGCCTGAAATGGCGGCGCGGCGAGCCGTGGCTGCAGGAGGTGCGCGTGCCGCAAAACCTGCAATGGGATCAGGCCGACCTCACCATCCAGCATCCGCGCTCGAAATGGGCGGCATGGGGCATGACCTATCCTGACGGCCGCGCGCTGCCGAACGACAATCTGCCGGCGTCGCTGCTGCTGCCGATGGGCCGCACCGGGCCGGCATTCCTCGCTTATCCGAATTTCGCGGCCTATACCGAATGGAATAATTCGCTGATCTATTCCACCACCGCAGGCTATCTCGCCACCCGCATCGCCGGTGCGCCGCCGATGCGGCAACCCCAAGCGCCGGTCGCGCAATTGCAGTTCAACGAATTGCGCGAGATGCAGCAACTGCTGGTGAAGGCCGGCTTCAACGTCGGCAAGGTCGACGGCATCATGGGCCAGCAAAGCCGCACCGCGGTGAAGGCGATGCAGATCAAATACGGCCTGCCCGCCGATTCATGGCCAACGGCGGAGCTGCTGGCACGGATGCGCGGCGCGCCACGCTAAGTCACCTAGCGTTGTCATTCCGGGGCGCGCCTCTTGGCGCGAGCCCGGAATCCATACTCCCGGTCGTGCTTATGGATTCCGGGCCTGCGCATCCAAGTCGGCTGTAGCCGACTTGGACAATAATAATGCCGAACTCGGGTAAACCCGAGTTCGGTGGCGCATCCCGGAATGACGAAAGCTGTTTCCACCGCGCGGAAAAAGTGCTCTAGGGGTTTCGCGACAACACCTTGGAGGGGACTATCGTGCGTCAACTTAAGATACTTGCTGCCGCCGCTATCGCATTCACGGCTACTGCCGCGCATGCGGACGATTTGAAGATTGCCTTGATTTACGGTAAGACCGGACCGCTCGAGGCCTATGCCAAGCAGACCGAGAATGGCCTGCGCATGGGACTGGAATATGCCACCAAGGGCACCATGATGCTCGATGGCCGCAAGATCGTCGTCATCACCAAGGACGACCAGGGCAAACCCGATCTGTCGAAAGCAGCGCTTGCAGAGGCCTATCAGGACGACAAGGTCGATCTCGCGATCGCCACGACGTCGTCGGCGGCGGCGCTGGCCGACCTTCCGGTCGCCGAGGAAAACAAGAAAGTGCTGATCGTCGAGCCGGCGGTCGCGGACCAGATTACCGGCGAGAAATGGAATCGCTACATCTTCCGCACCGGGCGCAATTCGTCGCAGGACGCGATCTCCAACGCGGTGGCGATCGGAAAGCCCGGCGTCACCATCGCGACCCTGGGTCAGGATTACGCCTTCGGCCGCGACGGCGTCGCCGCGTTCAAGGAAGCGCTGGCGAAAACCGGCGCGACATTGGCTGCCGAAGAATATGTACCGACCACCACCACCGATTTCACCGCGGCTGGCCAGCGGCTGTTCGACGCGCTCAAGGACAAGCCGGGCCGCAAGATCATCTGGGTGATCTGGGCCGGCGGCGGCGATCCTCTGACCAAGCTGCAGGACATGGATCCGAAGCGCTACGGCATCGAGCTTGCCACCGGCGGCAACATCCTTCCGGCGCTCGCCGCCTTCAAGCGTCTGCCCGGCATGGAAGGTGCGACGTATTACTACTACGACATCCCGAAGAATCCGGTGAACGACTGGCTGGTCGCCGAGCATCAGAAGCGCTTCAACGCGCCGCCGGACTTCTTCACCGCGGGCGGTTTTGCCGCGGCGATGGCGGCGGTCACCGCGGTTACAAAAGCGAAATCGACCGATACCGAAAAGCTGATCGCAGCGATGGAAGGCATGGAGTTCGACACGCCGAAGGGCAAGATGATGTTCCGCAAGGAGGACCATCAGGCGCTGCAGAGCATGTATCACTTCAAGGTCAAGGTCGATCCAAACCTCGCCTGGGCGGTGCTGGAGCCGGTGCGCGAACTCAAGATCGAGGACATGAACATCCCGATCCGCAACAAGCGGTGACCTCAACTTTTTCGTCATGGCCGGGCTTGTCCCGGCCATCCACGTCTTGTTTAGCGGCGAACAAGCAAGACGTGGATGCCCGGGACAAGCCCGGGCATGACGGTGTTGTGTGAGTACGAGATGACCCTCTCCCTCGAAACCCGCGATCTGACCATCCGCTTCGGCGGCCATGTCGCGGTCAACCGCGTCTCTTGCGTGTTTCGTCCCGGTGAACTCACCGCCATTGTCGGACCGAACGGCGCCGGAAAGACCACCTATTTCAACCTGATCTCCGGCCAGCTGTGCCCAAGTTCGGGAAGCATACTGTTCGACGGCGCCGATATCACCAAGCTGTCCGCGCCGCTGCGCACCCGCGCAGGTCTCGGCCGCGCGTTTCAGCTCACCAACCTGTTTCCCAATCTGAGCGTCGAAGAGAACGTCCGGCTCGCAGTGCAGGCGGCCAGTGGCGTGCATTACGACATGCTGCGGCCGTGGATGGTCAGGCGCGACCTGATCGACCGCGCCGACGCCATTCTCGACAGTGTGGCGATGGGCAGCCGGCGCAATGTCGCGGCCACGGTGCTGTCGCATGGCGACCAGCGCAAGCTCGAAGTCGCATTGATGATGGCGCTGGAGCCGAAGGTGTTCATGTTCGACGAACCCACTGCCGGCATGAGCGTCGACGAGGTGCCGGTGGTGCTCGACCTCATTGCAAGACTCAAGCAGGACAAAGCCAAAATCATCCTGCTGGTCGAGCACAAGATGGACGTGGTGCGCTCGCTCGCCGACCGCATCATCGTGCTGCATAACGGCCAACTGGTCGCCGACGGCAAGCCCAATGAGGTGATCGCCTCGCCGATCGTGCAGGAGGCCTATCTGGGCATCGCCCCCGGAAAGACTGCGGCATGAGCGACCTGCTGACACTCGCTGACGTGCACACCCATATCGGACGCTATCATATTCTGCACGGCGTCGATCTCGCTGTCGCCGAAGGCCAGACCACGATGCTGCTGGGACGCAACGGCGCCGGCAAGACCACGACGCTGCGCACCATCATGGGGCTATGGCCGGCGTCATCGGGCCAGATCACGCTCGGCGGACAGCGCATCGAGCAAAGCGCAACACCGGATATCGCGCGCATGGGCGTCGGCTATGTGCCGGAAAGCATGGCGGTGTTCTCCGATCTCACGGTGCAGGAAAACCTGGTGCTGGCCGCGCGCGACGGGCCGCTCGACGATTCGCGGCTGGAATGGATTTTCGGATTTTTCCCGGCGCTGAAACGGTTCTGGCTGTCGCGCGCGGGCTCGCTGTCCGGCGGGCAGAAACAGATGCTCTCGATCGCGCGCGCCATTGTCGAGCCGCGCAAGCTACTGCTGATCGACGAGCCGACCAAGGGGCTGGCGCCGGCGATCGTGATGGCGCTGATCGAATGCTTTGCCGAGATCAAGCGCCGCGGCGCCACCATTCTGCTGGTCGAGCAGAACTTTTATGCGGCGCGCGAGATCGGCGACGCGGTGCTGGTGATGGACAATGGCAGGATCGTGCACCGCGGCACGATGGCCGACCTTGCGCAGGACACCGCATTGCAGGAACGGCTGCTCGGCCTGAGCCTGGAGGCGCATCAATGACCGACATTGCCGCTTCCGACGCGCTGCCGAAACCGAAGCGCGATCTGCTTCCCGTGCTGCTGCCGGTGATCCTCGCATTGGCGATGATTCCGCTGATCGGATCGGGCAGCTCGTGGGTGACGCTGACGATGGCGAGCCTCGCCATGGGCATGATGATCTTCATCATGGCGTCGGGGCTGACCCTGGTGTTCGGGCTGATGGACGTGCTGAATTTCGGCCACGGCGCCTTCATCGCGGTCGGCGCCTACATTGCCACGCTGGTGCTGCTGCCGCTGGCCAGCTGGGTGCAGGCGGATTCGCTGTTGCTCAATCTGGCGGTACTGGCGCCGGCGGCGCTGGCCGCGATGGCGGTGTCCGGCGCGCTCGGCCTTTTGTTCGAGCGCGTGCTGATCCTGCCGATCTACGGCCAGCATCTCAAGCAGATATTGATGACGACGGGCGGGCTGATTGTCGCAGAGCAGGCGCTGTATGCGCTGTGGGGACCGCAGATCATTCCGACGCCGCTGCCGACTTCGCTGCGCGGCTCCTTCATCATCGGCGACGTCGCGATCTCAAAGTACCGGCTGCTGGCGATGCTGGTTGGCCTCGCCGTATTCCTCGGCATCCAACTAGTATTGAACCGGACCAAGATCGGTCTGTTGATCCGCGCCGGGGTCGAGAACCGTGAGATGGTGGAAGCGCTGGGCTACCGCATCCGCCGGCTGTTTCTCGGCGTGTTCATGACAGGCTCCGGCCTCGCCGGCCTCGGCGGCATCATGTGGGCGCTGTACCGCGAGCAGGTGCACGCCTCGATGGGCAACGATCTCACCGTGCTGGTGTTCATCGTCGTCATCATCGGCGGGCTCGACTCGATCGGCGGCTGTTTTATCGGCGCGCTGCTGGTGGCGATGGTCGCGAACTACGGCGGCTTCCTGGTGCCGAAACTGGCGCTGGTGTCCAACATCCTGCTGATGGTCGCGATCCTGATGTGGCGGCCGCGCGGACTTTACGCGGTGACGAGCCGATGATGATCCTCTCCGGCGATCCGCCGCGCAGCCGGGCGCTCAGCATCCTGCTCGTGGTCATCATTGCGGCGCTGGCGGTGGCGCCGTTCGTGTTTCCCGGTGCCAAGGCGATGAACGTCGCGACAAAAATATGCATCTTCGCGGCATTGGTGGCGTCCTACGATCTGCTGCTCGGCTACACCGGCTCGGTGTCGTTCGCGCATACCATGTTCTACGGCATCGGCAGCTACGCCATCGCCATCGCGCTCTATTCCATGGGCCCGACCTGGACCGCGGTCGCGACCGGGCTTGCGATCGGCCTGCCGCTGGCGGCGCTGCTGGCGCTCTGCATCGGGCTGTTCTCGCTGCGGGTGGAGGCGATCTTCTTTGCCATGATCACGCTTGCGGTAGCCTCCGCATTCCTGGTGCTGGCGTCGCAACTGTCGTGGCTGACCGGCGGCGAGGATGGCCGCAGCTTTCAGCTGCCGGAACTGCTGCGGCCGGGCACGGTGCTGATTCCGAAGGACTGGTTCGGCTTCGCCATCAACGGCCGCACGCTGACCTATTACATCATCTTCTTCGCATGCGCGGCGATGATCCTCGGCCTGTTGCGCGTGGTGAACTCGCCGTTCGGACGGGTGCTGCAGGCGGTGCGCGAGAACAGGTTTCGCGCCGAGGCGTTGGGCTATCGCACCGTGTTTCATCTCACTTACGCCAACTGCCTCGCAGCACTCGTTGCCGCCAGCGCCGGCGCGCTCAACGCGTTGTGGCTGCGCTATGCCGGCCCCGATACCTCGCTGAGCTTTTCGATCATGCTCGATATCCTGCTGATGGTGGTGATCGGCGGCATGGGCACGATGTATGGCGCGATCATCGGTGCGGCCATCTTCATCCTGGCGCAGAATTACCTGCAGGCGCTGATGAGCGTCGCCTCCAACGCCGCCGCCGACGCCGGACTGCCGCTGCTGCCTGGGCTCTTGCATCCCGACCGCTGGCTGCTGTGGCTCGGGCTGTTGTTCATTGCAAGCGTGTATTTCTTTCCGACCGGCATCGTCGGCCGGTTGCGGAGCGGCGCCCGGCAATCCACATGATGCACTGTGTCCCGGGCGCGATGCAGCGCCCTTCGCGCTGCTTCGCAGAACCGGGACCCCGGTTTCTTCGGGCGCGAGCAAGCTGGGCCGCGGCTCTGCAGCGCACCGCTTCGCGAAGGGCTACGCGCTGCGCTGCGTCCGGGGAACGAGAGTATTTCTTCCAGCTAATGAAAAGAGCATCACATGTCGTTCTATGACGCCACCGTTCCGGCTTTCCTGCAAATCCTCAACAGCCTCTCCGGTCTTCTCACCAAGGCCGAAGCGCACTGCGCGGCGAAGAATATACAGCCCGAGGTACTGCTATCGGCGCGGCTTTATCCGGATATGCTGCCGCTGACCAAGCAAATCCAGCTCGCCAGCGATTTCGCCGCGAAAGGCTGCGCGCGGGTGACGCATAGCGACGTGCCCTCGACGCCGGACACCGAAAAAACCTTCGAGGAGCTGAAGCAGCGGCTGGCGAAAACAATCGCCTATGTAAACGGCTTTAAACCGGTGCAGTTCGACGGCGCCGATACGAAAGACGTGACGTTTCCCGCCGGCCCCAACAATACCATGACGCTGAAAGGCCAGGCGTTCATCAGCCATTTCGCGTTCCCGAATTTCTACTTCCATGCCGCCACCGCGCACGGCATCCTGCGCCACAACGGCGTCGAGATCGGCAAGCGGGATTTTATGGGGGTGAGTTGAAAGGTCTCGCGTCCCGGACGCGGTATTCTTCATGCCGCTCCGCAGAGCCGGGACCCCGGCTCCGCAGCGCACCGCTTCGCGAAGTGCTACGCGCTGCGCTGCGTCCGGGGAACGCAACTGGTTCAGCGTCATGCCTGGCCTTGTGCCGGGCATCCACGTCTTTAATGTCTCGCGGCCAAGGAAGACGTGGATGGCCGGGACAAGCCCGGCCATGACGAAGCCGGAGGAACCCGTCCCATGTCCGTAACTACCCACGTCCCGAAACGCCTTGATCCCGCAGCCTCCCTGCACGCCGAAACCCTGGGGCAAGCGAAGAGCAACGCCCGCCTCGCCGGCCGCCGCATCATCGTAGTCGGCGCGGGACAGCGCAAGATCATCGATGAGGAGCCGCCGATCGGTAACGGCCGCGCGATGTCGGTGCTGTTCGCGCGCGAAGGCGCGCATGTCGCGTGTATCGATGTGAACAAGGAAGCTGCGGATAGCACCGTCAGCCAGATCACCGCCGAAGGCGGCAAGGCCTTTGCTTATGTCACCGACGTATCTGATGTCTCCGCGATCGCGCCTGCGGTCGAACATTGCGCCAGGCTACTCGGCGGCCTCGACGGGCTGGCGCTCAATGTCGGAATTTCATCGGGGTTGCCGCTGCGGAAGATGACCGCGGAGGCATGGGACAGGGATTATTCGGTCAACGTCCGCAGCCACATGCTGTTCGCGCAGAAAGCGCTCGAGGTGATGTCGCCCGGCGGCGCAATCATCTTGATGTCGTCAATGGCGAGCCAGCGCGCCAATGGCCGCAACCCGGCTTATGAATCTTCCAAAGCAGCCCAGATCGCACTTGGCCGCGCCATTGCGCGGGCCGGCGAGGACAAGGGCATTCGCGCTAATGTGATCGCGCCGGGATTCATGGACACGCCGATGGGCCGCGACGCCAGCCGCCGCCGCGCCGACCGCGCGCTGACAGTGCCGTTCGGCCGCCAGGGCACCGGCTGGGAGGTCGGTTATGCTGCGCTGTTCCTGATTTCAAATGAATCGTCCTATATCAACGCCCATACGCTGTTCATCGATGGCGGCCATATGGCCGGTATCGTGCGCGGCCAGCCCGCATAAGTCGAATAGCTCGCGGTATTGCCGCGGACGTTTGCGATGCACATTTCTTTTCTCACCTGCAATTTTCTGGAACAATAAAATGAGCACTGCGACCAAACTTTTCGAACCATATAAACTTGGGCCCGCAACCCTTCCCAACCGCCTGGTGATGGCGCCGCTCACGCGCAACCGCGCGGTGGCAGGCCTGGTGCCGAGTCCGCTGGCGATCGAATATTACGGCCAGCGCGCGTCGGCAGGCTTGCTGATCACCGAAGCCAGCCAGGTCTCGCAGCAAGGCCAAGGTTACCAGGACACGCCCGGCATCTATTCGAAGGAACAGGTCGCAGGCTGGCGCAAAGTGACCGATCGCGTTCACGGCAATGGCGGGCGCATCTTTATCCAGATCTGGCATGTCGGACGCATTTCCCATGTCAGCCTTCAGGAGAACAACCAGGCGCCGGTAGGGCCGTCGGCCATCCGCGCCAAAGGCAAGACGTTCGTCGGCGGAACCTTCACCGACATCTCCGAGCCGCGCGCGCTGACGCTGGAAGAAATCCCCGGCATCGTCGAGAGTTTCAGGCGCGGCGCTGCCAATGCGTTGGAAGCCGGGTTCGACGGCGTCGAGATTCACGGCGCCAACGGCTATCTGCTGGACCAGTTCGCCAAGGACGGCACCAACAAGCGCACCGATGCGTATGGCGGTGGAATCGAGAACCGCGCAAAACTGATGCTCGAAGTCGCCAGGGTCGTGGCCGGGGAAGCAGGTAGCGAACGTACCGGCATCCGCATCTCGCCGGTGACGCCGGCCAACGATATCTCCGATTCCAACCCGCAGCCGCTGTTCGACCATATCGTCGACGGTCTCGACGCGCTGAAGCTCGTTTACATTCACGTCGTCGAAGGCGCGACCGGCGGACCGCGCGACATCGCGCCGTTCGACTATGGCTCGCTTCGCAAGCGTTTCAGCGGCGCTTACATCGCCAATAACGGCTATGACTTCGATCTCGCCAACAAGGTGCTTAACGCTGACGAGGCCGACCTGATCGCGTTCGGCAAGCCGTTCCTTGCCAATCCCGACCTGGTCGAGAGGTTAAAGCGCGGTGCGCCTCTGAATGCTCCGGACAAGGCGACGTTCTACGGCGGCGGCGCCAAGGGATATACGGATTATCCGGTGCTGGGGGATTCGCTTCAGGCGGCGCAGTAAAATCCTCCGTGTCCCGGACGCGGTGCGGCATTCTTCATGCCGCTCCGCAGAGCCGGGACCCCGGTTCTAACGCCATCGCTACCGGGCTCCGGCTTTGCAGCGCACCGCTGCGCAAGGGCTATGCGCTGCGCTGCGTCCGGGGAACGAAAGCGGCACGCAAAACAAAAAAAGGCCGGGATCGCTCCCGGCCTTTTCCTTTGTCATGCCCGGGCTTGTCCCGGGCATCCACGTCTTGGCAAGAAAGAAAATCGTGGATGGCCGGGTCAAGCCCGGCCATGACGATGTTGAGCTAGTTCGACGCCCGCTTCGGCGGGCTGGCCGGCCACGACTTGATCAGCGCGTCGTAGTCGATGGTTTCGCCCTTCGGCTTTTCATTGGCGAGCTTGCGCTGCGGGGCAAGCGTGCCGTCTTTCGCTGCCTTGGCAAACCAGAATTCGGCGGTCTGCTTCTTGTTCAGTTTCGGTCCGCAAGCGCCTTGCACGTTCGACTTTTCAAGACGCTCCATCACCGAATCCTGCGCGGCCGCGAGTGCGTCCATTGCCGCTTGCGGCGTCTTCGCACCGGACGACGCATCGCCGATGTTCTGCCACCACAGTTGCGCCAGCTTCGGATAATCCGGCACGTTGTTGCCGGTCGGGGTCCACTGCACGCGCGCGGGCGAGCGGTAGAACTCGATCAGCCCGCCGAGCTTCGGCGCGCGCTCGGTGAACGACTTGTCCCAGATATCGGATTCACGAATAAAGGTGAGGCCGACATGGCTCTTTTTCAAGGAAACGGTCTTGGAGATGATGAACTGCAGATACAGCCAGGCGGCCTTGCGGCGGTCCGGCGGCGTCGATTTCAGGAGCGTCACGGAGCCGGCGTCCTGATAGCCGAGCTTCATGCCGTCCTTCCAGTAGGCGCCGTGCGGCGACGGCGCCATCCGCCACTTCGGCGTGCCGTCGGCGTTCATCACGGCGATGCCGGGCTTCACCATGTCGGCGGTGAAGGCGGTGTACCAGAAGATCTGTTGCGCGATCGCGCCTTGCGCCGGCACCGGTCCCGATTCGGAGAAGGTCATGCCTTGCGCCTGCGGCGGGGCATATTTCTTCATCCAGTCGAGATATTTGACGATCGAATAGACCGCCGCCGGGCCGTTGGTGTCGCCTCCGCGCTCGACGCTTGAGCCGACCGGACGGCAGCCTTCCATGCGGATGCCCCATTCGTCGACCGGCAGACCGTTCGGAATGCCCTTGTCGCCATTGCCGGCCATCGACAGCCACGCGTCGGTAAACCGCCATCCGAGCGAGGGATCCTTCTTGCCATAGTCCATGTGGCCATAGACCTTGACGCCGTTGATCTCCTTGATGTCGTTGGTGAAGAACTCGGCGATATCCTCATAGGCCGACCAGTTCACCGGCACGCCGAGATCGTAGCCGTATTTGGCCTTGAACTTCGACTTGTAGTCCGGATTGGAGAACCAGTCGTAGCGGAACCAGTACAGGTTCGCGAACTGCTGGTCCGGCAGTTGATAGAGCTTGCCATCCGGGCCTGTGGTGAACGACTTGCCGATGAAGTCGTTGACGTCGAGCATCGGATCGGTGACGTCCTTGCCTTCGCCAGCCATGTAATCCGACAGGATCACGGTCTGGCCGTAGCGAAAGTGTGTGCCGATCAGATCGCTGTCGTTGATCCAGCCGTCATACACGTTCTTGCCGGACTGCATCTGGGTCTGCAGCTTCTCGACCACGTCGCCTTCCTGGATGACGTCGTGCTTGACCTTGATGCCGGTGATCTCGGTGAACGCCTTCGCCAGCGTCCGGGCTTCATATTCGTGCGTGGTAATGGTTTCCGAGACGACGTTGACCTCCATCCCCTTGAAGGGCTGCGCGGCCTTTTCGAACCACTGCAGTTCCTTCAACTGATCGGCCTTGGACAAGGTCGAGGGCTGAAATTCGCTGTCGATCCACTTCTGTGAGGTAGCGTCGTCCGCGCGCGCCGGTACCGTTACCGATGCGGCAATCAGCGCCGCCGCGCTGGCCATCGTCATAAACCGAGTCTTGATCAAACGAGTCCTGGCCGAAAGACCGTTCCTTCTCGTCAAGTGTCGCATGTTGGTTTCCTCCGTTGCAGCGACAAACAATAGTCCAGGCCCGGGTTGCCCCCGGATCTGCTCTTTTTCGCCTCTCAGACGGTGCGGAAAATCGCCACGGCCGAGACAAGCGAAATCACGGTGGCGAGCCACAGGCTCGACAATTCAGTTCCTTCTTCTCCGATCGGGAGCGTCAGCAGCGCGTCGGTGCCGAAAAACGCGATCCACAACAGATGAATGACGGCGGCTGCGATCAGCGAGATGAACAGCCGGTCGCCGCGCGTGGTGGGAATATGCAGGATGCCGATGCGCTCGGCCTCGGGATACACGACCGCGAGCCATGTCATGGTCGCCAGCGTCACGGCCAGCAGTACGAAGAAGATCGCGGTCGGCAGCGTCCAGGCCATCCATGCGATGTTTTCCATGGTCATACCCTGCCCAGCGCGAAGCCGCGCGCGATGTAATTGCGGACGAACCAGATCACCAGCGCCCCGGGAATGATGGTCAGCACGCCGGCCGCGGCCAGCAGGCCCCAGTCCATGCCGGCCGCCGACACCGTGCGCGTCATCACCGCCGAAATCGGCTTGGCGTTGACGGAGGTCAGCGTGCGCGCCAGCAGCAACTCGACCCACGAGAACATGAAGCAGAAAAACGCAGCTACGCCGATGCCGCTGGCGATCAGCGGCACCAAAATCTTGATGAAGAATTTCGGGAACGAATAACCGTCGAGAAACGCGGTCTCGTCGATCTCGCGCGGCACGCTGGAGACAAACCCTTCGAGAATCCACACCGCCAGCGGCACGTTGAACAGGCAATGCGCCAGCGCCACCGCCCACGGCGTATCGAACAGATTGAGCGCCGAATAGAGATTGAAGAACGGCAGCGCGAACACCGCGGGCGGCGCCATCCGGTTCGACAGCAGCCAGAAGAACAGGTGCTTGTCGCCGAGGAAGCGATAGCGCGAAAACGCGTACGCCGCCGGCAGCGCGAACGAGATCGAAATAACGGTGTTGATCAGCACGTATTTCAGCGAATTGATATAGCCGGAATACCAGCTCTCGTCGGTGAAGATGCGCACGTAGTTCGCAACGGTCGGCTGGTGCGGCCACAGCGTCATGGTCGAGACGATCTCGGTGTTGGTCTTGAAGCTCATATTGACCAGCCAGTAGATCGGAAGCAGCAGGAAGAACAGGAAGGTGACGAGAATGACGCGGCGGCCCGGGATCGAATGCATCACGCGGCTTCCTTTTCCGGCCGCTCGACGCCGACATTGGTCATGACGGTGTAGAATATCCAGCACACGATGATGATGATCAGGTTGTAGACGATCGACAGCGCCGCGGCCTTGCCGAGGTCGAACTGTCCGAGCGCGATCTTGACCAGCTCAATCGAAACGAACGTGGTCGAGTTGCCGGGGCCGCCGCCGGTCACCACGAAGGGTTCGGTGTAGATCATGAAACTGTCCATGAACCGCAGCAGCACCGCGATCAGCAGCACGCGATTCATCTTTGGCAGCTGGATCGCGGAAAATACCGCCCAGCGCGACGCGCCGTCGATCTGGGCGGCCTGATAATAGGCGTCCGGAATCGATTTCAGTCCGGCGTAGCACAACAGCGCCACCAGGCTGGTCCAGTGCCAGACGTCCATCACGATGACGGTGGCCCACGCATCGAATTCGTTCGAAACGTAATTGTAGTTGATGCCGATGCCGTTCAGCACATAGCCCATCAGCCCGATGTCGGGGCGTCCAAAAATCTGCCAGATGGTGCCGACCACGTTCCATGGAATCAGCAGCGGCAGCGCCAAGATGACCAGACACACCGCGACGCGCCAGCCGTCGCGCGGCATCGACAGCGCCACCACGATGCCGAGCGGCACCTCGATCGCCAGGATGATCGCGGAGAAAGCCAGGTTGCGCAGCAGCGAGGCCAGAAACCGCCCGCCGAGGTCGGTGGAGGGATCGAGCAGTTCCTTGAACCAGCCGACCCCGTTCCAGAAGAACTGGTTGTTGCCGAAGGTGTCCTGCATCGAATAGTTCACCACCGTCATCAGCGGCAGGATCGCGGAGAAGGCCACGATCAGAAACACCGGCAGCACCAGGAACCAGGCCTTCTGGTTGACGGTCTTGTCCATCAGGCAGCCCCCTCGACGAGACGGCTGTCGGCATAGACGTGCACGCGCGACGGATCGAATTTCAAGCCGGCCTGCGCGCCGGGAATCGAAAATCCCGGCGGCACCCGTGCGGCGAATTTCACGTCGCCGATCCGCACCCGCGCGAAGCGGACACGGCCGAGATCGTCGATGCGTTCGATATTGGCGGTCAAAAGGTCCGGCGCCGGCGGCTCGACGCTGACAAATTCCGGACGCACGCCGACTTCGATGTTGGCGCCGGGCGGCAGATGATCGTAAGCGCGATTGAGCGCAATGACGTGGCCGCCGACGATGGCCTCGCGTCCCTTCACCTGCGCGGGCACGATGTTCATGCCGGGCGAGCCGATGAAATAGCCGACAAAGGTATGCGCGGGCTTGTCGAACAGTTCCGCCGGCGTCCCGCTCTGCACCACGCGGCCGTCATGCATCACCACCACGGTGTCGGCGAAGGTCAGCGCCTCGGTCTGGTCGTGGGTGACATAGATCATGGTGAGATCAAGGTCGCGATGCAGCGCCTTCAGCTTCGAGCGCAACTGCCATTTCAGCTCGGGATCGATCACGGTGAGCGGCTCGTCGAACAGCACCGCGGCGACGTCGGCCCGCACCAGGCCGCGGCCGAGCGAGATTTTCTGTTTCGCGTCCGCCGTCAGCCGCGTCGCCTTGCGGGCCAGATAGGGCGTGAGATCGAGCAGCCGCGCGATCTCCGCGACCCGCGCGTCGATCTCCGGCTTGGGCACGCCGCGATTCTTCAGCGGAAATGCGAGGTTTTGTCCAACCGTCATGGTGTCGTAGATCACCGGGAACTGGAACACCTGCGCGATATTGCGCTTCTGGGTTGACAGCGGTGTGATATCGACATCGTCGAACAGGATCTTGCCGCGTGACGGCGTGACGATCCCCGAAATAAGGTTGAGCAGCGTGGTCTTGCCGCAGCCGGAGGGCCCAAGCAGCGCATAGGCGCCGCCCTGCCGCCATGTCATCGAAATCGGCTTCAGCGCCCAGGACTCCGGATCGGCGGAATTGCCGCCGTAGGAGTGTGCGAGATCGACGAGGTCAATGCGGGCCATGCGGCATCTCCCTCACATCGCGCCGGGGGCTGCGACCAGACGGCCGGCCGGGTCGAAAACGAACAGATCGTTGGGATCCAGCACCGCGTCCAGCATGTGGCCGGGCGGATATTCGTGTACGCCCTGCAGCACCGCGACCCAGTTGGAATCGTCGCGCTTGAGGTGCACGAAACTTTCCGAACCGGTGATTTCCGTCACCGTCACGGTTGCGGAAAACGCGTGGCGGTCGGCGATGCCGTTCGCGACCTCCAACTGATGCGCGCGAAAACCGACGCGATAGGCGCCGTCGCCGAGTTTCGAGTAGAGCCCGCTCGCCGGCGCCTGCACGCCGCCGGCGTATTGTACCGAGCCATTGTTCTTTTCGATGCCGACGATGTTGAGCGGCGGATCGGAAAACACCTGCGCGACGCGCAGCGTATCGGGGTGGCGATAGACTTTTGAGGTCTCGCCGTTCTGCAGTATCTCGCCTTCCCACATGCAGATGGTGCGGCCGCCGAGCAGCAGCGCTTCCGAAGGCTCCGTGGTCGCATAGACGAAGATCGCGCCGGAGGCCTCGAAGATGCGCGGCAGCTCGGTGCGCAGTTCTTCGCGCAGCTTGTAGTCGAGATTGGCGAGCGGCTCGTCCAGCAATACCAGGTCGGCGCCCTTCACCAGCGCCCGCGCGATCGCGGTGCGCTGCTGCTGGCCGCCGGAGAGTTGCAGCGGCGTGCGGTTCAGATACGGCTCCAGTTTCAGGAGCTTTGCGGCCTCCTGCACCCGGCTTTCGATCTCGGCGCGCGGCTTGCCCTGCACCCGCAACGGCGAGGCGATGTTTTCATAGACGCTGAGCGAGGGATAATTGATGAACTGCTGGTACACCATCGCTACCGAGCGCTTGCGCACATCGACGCCGGTGACGTCCTTGCCGTCGACCAGCACGCGGCCTGATGTCGGCTTGTCGAGGCCGGCGAGCAGCCGCATGATCGAGGTCTTGCCCGCCAGCGTCGGCCCCAGCAGCACGCTCAGCGTGCCGCGCTCGAGTGTCAGCGATACATCGCGAATGGCCGGGATGCCGTCGATCGCGCGGGTGACGTGGTCGAGCGTCACGCTCATGTCCGCCCTCCCGCTTCCAGCAAGGGACGTTCATGTGGGGTGCGATTCGAAGCGATCCAGTCGTCGATCGCGGCGATCTCATCGGCGGACAGGCGCAATCCCAGTTTGGATCGCCGCCACACAATGTCTTCAGCTGTGCAGGCCCATTCGTTGGCGATGAGGTATTTGACTTCGCGCTCGGTCAATGTGGCGCCGAACGATTGGCCCAGATCGGTCATGGATTTCGAGTTGCCCAAAACCTTCTCCGCACGCGTACCGTAGGCGTGCGCCAGCCGGCCCGCATGCGCCGGCGACAGAAAGGGATAACCGCGCTCAAGCTCCGCGGTCAGCGCCGCGATAGCCGATACGTCGAGATCGCCGCCGGGCAGCGGCGATTTTGCGGTCCAGCCTTCGCGCGCCTTGACACTGCGCAAGTATGGCGCCAGCCGCTCCAGCGCCTCCTCGGCGAGGCGCCGATAGGTCGTGATCTTGCCGCCATAGATCGACAGCAGCGGCGTGCCGCCCGGCGTATCCAGTTCGAACACATAATCGCGGGTGGCGGCCTTGGCTTCGCTGGCGCCGTCGTCGTACAGCGGACGGACGCCGGCGTAGGTCCACACCACATCCGCGGGGCTAACCGGTTTGGCGAGATATTCGCTGACGGAATCGCAGAGATATTTAATCTCCTCGGTCGAAGCCTTCACCTGCGCCGGGTCGCCGTCGTAATCGCGGTCGGTGGTGCCGATCAGGGTGAAATCGTCCTGATATGGAATCACGAACACGATGCGGCCGTCGCTGTTCTGGAACATGTAGGCGCGGTCGTGCGCATACAATTTTCGAACGACAATGTGGGAGCCCTGGACCAGACGCACTTTTGCCCTGGCATTGACGCCAGCGCCCGACGACAGCACGTCCTCGACCCAGGGACCGGCGGCGTTGACCAGCGCGCGCGCGCTGATCGTCGAGCGCTCACCCGAGGATTTATCTTCGACGGTGATCTGCCAGATTCCGTCGGCCTGCCCGAGTTGAACCGCGCGGGTGCGGGTGCGGATGTCGGCGCCGCGATTGGCGGCGTCGCGCGCGGTCAGCACCACCAGCCGCGCGTCATCGACAAAGCAGTCCGAATACTCGAAGCCTTTGGTATAGCGGCCAGCAATCAGCGGCTGCCCGACTTCGTCACGCGCCAGATCGATCGAGCGCGTCGGCGGCAGCAGTTTTCGGCCGCCGATGTGGTCGTACAGGAACAGGCCCAGCCGCAGCAGCCAAGCCGGCCGCAAGCCGGCATGATGCGGCAGCACAAAACGAAGAGGGCGGATGATATGCGGGGCGATTTGCCAGAGGATTTCGCGCTCGATCAGCGCCTCGCGGACCAGCCGGAATTCGTAATATTCGAGATAGCGCAGGCCGCCATGTACCAATTTCGTCGACCAGGACGAGGTCCCGCTCGCCAAGTCGTTCATTTCGCAAAGGAAAACAGAATTGCCGCGGCCCGCCGCATCGCGCGCGATGCCGCAGCCATTGATACCGCCGCCAATGATTGCGAGGTCGAAAACCTGCCCCAACGACACTTCCCTCATGCTTTTTGTCGCGCACGATCCCGGCAAAGGGAATTCGCGGCTGCTCGCTGGTTTTCAGATACAGCGATTTAGCTTTCGTTTTCGGATTAAAGCACAACCAAAAGCGAAAGCAACCTTAATAACGGAACCCGGCGGGGTCGCACGCGCTCGATGCAACTGCTGCGCTCTCGATATGGGCTTTTGCTCCCGACTCAGGCGTCAATGTCTTCCCGATCACGTGGTCGCGCCTGACGCCGGAGGAGGTTTGATGAGCGCCATTCGGCCTTTTCGAGTCAGCATTGTTCAGTGCAGAGGCACTGCCTTCGAGGTCGGCCGCGCGCAAGCTCGATTGTTTGCCGCCACGCCCAAAGGCCGCGCCTTTCTCGGCCGCAAGATTGTCCGGTTTCCCTGGTGGTTCAACCTCCGCACCGAACAACTGACCTTCGCCAAATTTTCGCGCGCGCTGTGGGACGAGATCAGCGGGATCGCCGACGGGCTCGGTATCGGCATGGAGCGGGCCGCGTACTTCTTCGGCAATGACGGGCTTCGGCCGCCGATGGGCGGCTGTTCGGCAACCATGAGCGCCAGTGTCTACGGCCGCAACTACGATTTCGGGCCGCGGTACTACGGCGCGCGGCTGATTCTGCTGAAGGCGAAGGGAAGCTATGCCAGCATCGGCTTCAGCGAACGGCTGACCGGGCGGCTGGACGGGATGAACGAGCACGGCCTGATGATCGGCCTTCATCTCATCAAGAAGCGGCCCCGCTTTCCCGGATTGTCATCGCTGCTGATCGTCCGGATGATTCTCGATCAGTGCGCGACCACCGCGGAGGCGACCGCGATGCTCCGCCGCCTTCCACATGCGATGCAGTATAACTATTCCCTGCTGGACGCGGGCGGTGCTGCCGCGGTGGTGGAGGCCGCCGCGGGCACCGTTGCGGTGCGAAGCGGTGCCTGGCTTGCCTGCACCAATCATTTTCAGTCGGCGCAGCTTCAGCCGCTGAACCGCCGGCCGGCGCACTCGCAACACCGTTTGCCGCCGCTGGAAGCATGGGCACAGCACAACCTGAGCGCGGAGCAGACCTTCAGCGCATTGAACAACTCCAGATCCCCGGCTTTTTTCCATGCCTACTCGCGGAGTGCCGGCACGCTCCACACCATTGTCGGAGAGCCCGTCAGAAAGCGCCTGTTGATCGGGATCGGTGGCGACGCGGCCGCTCTCGAAGAGGACATGCTGGAGGTGGATTTCGATCGATGGCTGAGCGGGGAGGATTTACCGGTCGAACATCTTGGCGGCCAGCTCGGCGGACTATCCCACCCCTTCGAATGGCCTGTCCGGCGCAGACGATCCGCCTACCGCGCGCCTGTGCTATCGATCTAATGCTATTGTGAGCGGAAACAGGCATACGGAGCATGGTCGCGGGGATCGAGGAGACGCCGCGGTCCCGGACGATCAGCGCGCGCGAATCGGGGTGACGGTCGAATCGGGTTCGGCCTCGTCGGAATCGCTGTCGGCCTTGGGCATGGCCTCGATCACCGCGATGCCGCGGGTGTGGCAGATGTTCGCCAGTCCCGCCGGCAGCGGCGCGTCGGTGACGAAGGTCTGGATCTGGCTCATATGGGCGATGCGGACCGGGGCGGTGCGCCGCATCTTGGTAGAGTCGGCGACCAGCATGACGCTGCGGGCGTTGGCGATGATGGCCTGCGCCGCCTGCACCTCGCGATAGTCGAAATCCAGCAGCGCGCCTTCCTCGTCGATCGCGGACGCGCCGATGATGGCGTAATCGACCTTGAACTGGCCGATCAGGCTGACCGCAGTCGAGCCGATCAAGGCGCCGTCGGCGCGGCGCACGGTGCCGCCCGCGACGATCACCTCAATGCGCGGATGCCGGTACAGCAGCATTGCGACATTGAGGTTGTTGGTGATGACCAGCAGGTCTTCATGCGAGGTCAGCGCGCTTGCGACTTCCTCGGTTGTGGTGCCGATATTGATGAACAGCGAACAGCCATTGGGAATTTGCGCCGCCGCCGCAAAGCCGATCGCCTTCTTCTCGTCGGCGGCGACGAAACGGCGCGCCTCGTAAGCGAGGTTCTCGACCCCCGACGCGATGATCGCGCCTCCGTGAATCCGCGTCAGCGAACGATGATCGACGAGGTCGTTGAGGTCCTTGCGGATGGTCTGCGCGGACACCTCGAAACGCCGGGCCAGATCCTCCACCATCACCCGGCCGAAGGCGCGGGCGATATTCAGAATCTCGGATTGGCGATGGCTCAGGCTCACGACGGGGTCTCACGCGATACCGGCGCTATCGTGCTGCGGTTTGAGGGACGCGTCAACTAGCCGTCATCCTGAGGCGCTCGCCGTTCTTCACGGCGAGACTCGAAGGATGGCCACAGACGCGCTCGCGGCCATCCTTCGAGACGCGCGCAAGCGCTCCTCAGGATGACGGTCACGTCGCAATCGGCGCCTCGTCCCGCTGGATCGGCTGCGGGTGCCCCTGCTCGTCGATCGAGACGTAAGTGAAATTGCCGTCTGTCACCAGAATCAAATGCATCTCCTTGCGGCGCACCACCCAAGCCTCGAGATGGACAGTGACCGAAGTGCGGCCGATCCGGACCAGGTTGGCGTAGACCGAAACCAGGTCGCCGACATAAACCGCCTTGCGGAAATTCATCGCCTCGATCGCCACCGTGACCGTCCGCGACTTTGCGACCTTGGCCGCGAAGATACCGCCGCCGATATCCATCTGGCTCAACAGCCAGCCGCCGAAAATGTCGCCGTTCTGGTTGGTGTCGGCGGGCATTGCCAGCGTGCGGATGCAGAGTTCGCCCGCTGGTCCAGTTTCCGTATTCGGGGCTGCGTGAACGGCCGGCGTGTCGGTCATTTGAAAGTATCCCAGCCGGCATCAGGATTGAAGCGATGGCCGAACTTCACCGCCAGCGCGCGCAACGCGCTCACCACATCGTCCACGCCGCGTGTGCGGGCGTAGTTCAACGGCCCGCCGCGGAACGGTGCGTAGCCGGTGCCGAAGATCATCGCGCCATCGACAGTATCAGGATTATCCACGATGCCCTCGCGCAGGCAGGCGACGCAGACATTCGACATCGGCAGCGCGAGGCGATCGATCATTTCATCGGTCGGCTTTTCAGCCGTCGCGGACGGCACCGTCTTGTCCGCCTTGCCGTCCTTCCAAACGTAAAAACCCTTGCCGGTTTTGCGGCCGAGTTCGCCCTTGGCGACTTTCTCGCGCAGCCAGGCCGGCGTCGGCGGCAGCAGATCGCCGAATTTCGAGCGCAGCATGTCGCCGACCGCGAGACAGATATCCAGCCCGACCTGATCGGCAAGCTCGATCGGCCCCATCGGCATGCCGAATTTCTCCGCCGCCGCGTCGATGACCGACTTGTCGATCTTCTCGTCCAGCATCACCATCGCTTCCAGCATGTACGGCGTCAGCGCGCGATTGACCAGGAAACCCGGCGAACTCCTGACCGGCAGCGGCAGCCGGTCGATGGCGCCGACGAACGCCAGCGCCTCTTTAAGCAGTTGCGGATCGGTGCCGTCGTGGCTGACCACCTCGACCAGTTGCAGCCGCGACACCGGATTGAAGAAGTGAAGTCCGAGCAGCCGCTCCGGCTGTTGCAGCGTGGTGCGCAAATCCTGCAGCGGGATGCTGGAGGTGTTGGTCGCGAGGATCGCACCCGGCTTCATGCGCGGCTCCAGCGATGCATAGACTTTCTGCTTCAGCTCCAGCTTTTCCGGCACCGCCTCGATGATAAGGTCGGCGTTGCGCACCCCCTCGCCGTCCATGTCAGGGACCAGCCGGTCCAGCGCGTCGCGTTGCTCGGTGCGCTTGTGAATAATTTTGCCGTAGAGGTCTGCGGCGCGCTTGATCGCGCCCGCAATCGGTTCCGGCTTCATATCGGCCAGCGTCACCCGCATGCCCTGATGCGCGCACCATGCCGCGATGTCGCCCCCCATCGCGCCGGCGCCGATGACATGGACGTGCTTGATGGTATTTCCGGAGCCTGCGAGCTTCTTCATCTGCTCGCGCAGGAAGAATACCCGGATCAGGTTTTGCGCCGTCGGCGTCACCATCAGATTGGCAAATGAGGTCTTCTCCGCTGCCAGCATCGCTGCGCGGTCGCCGCCGTGCTTCTCCCACAGGTCGATCAGCGCATACGGCGCGGGATAGTGCTCATGCGGCGCGGCCCTCCCGGCTTCGCTGCGCATTCGCGACGCGAGCAAACCACGAACCGGCGTGAAATTCAGCATCGCGTTCAGGACACCAGGCCCCGCGCGTTTCAGGCGGCCGAACACCGCGTCCTTGACGGCGTTACGGACATGGCGCTCCTGCGTCACCGCATCGACAAGACCGAGCGACTTGGCCTTGCGCGCGTCGATGGTCTTGCCGGTCAGCATCAAGGTCATCGCCTGCATCGGATTGACCAGATGCGTGAAACGCGCGGTGCCGCCGAGGCCGGGATGCAGACCGAGCATCACTTCGGGAAAGCCGAAGCGCGCGCCGTCGATGGCGATGCGCGACGCGCAGGCCAGCGCCACTTCCAGTCCGCCGCCGAGGCAGAAACCGTGGATCACGGCCACAGTCGGAATTTTCAGGCCTTCCAGCCGGTCGATGATGGCGTGGGCGCGGCCGATCTGCGCCTCCACCGCGCGCGGGTCGGTCGTGCCGCGAAACTCGTTGACGTCGGCGCCGGCGATGAAGCCGGACTTTTTCGCCGAGCGGATCACGATGCCGGTGGGACTCTGGCTTTCCAGCGCGGCCAGCACGGTATCGAATTCCTCCATCACGTCGGATGACAGGGTGTTGGCGCTGGCGCCGTCGCGATCGAACAGAAGCCACGCGACGCCGTCGGCGTCGCGGGTGAGCTTGAAATTGCGGTACGTCCCGCTGGCATCGGGTTGGGGGCCGAGTTCGAGCACGCGGTCGGCGAGAGCGTCCATGATCCTGCTTTCCATGATCACACCGTCTCGATCAACATCGCGCCGCCCTGCCCGCCGCCGATGCATTCGGTGGCGATGCCCCGTTTGGTGCCCAGCCGCTTCATGGCGTTGACCAGATGCAGCACGATGCGATTGCCGCTGCAGCCGACGGGATGACCGAGGCTGATGGCACCGCCATCGACATTGAGTTTTGTCCGCTCGATCTCGCCGGCCGCGCCATCGAGGCCAAGTATTTCGCGGCAGAATTTGTCGTCATTCCATGCCGCCAGGCAGCCCAGCACTTGCGTGGCAAACGCTTCATTCAGCTCCCAGGTCTCGATATCATGCAGCGAGAGCTTGTTGCGCTTGAGCAATTCGTTCGCCGACAGCACCGGGCCGAGGCCCATGATTGAGGGATCGAGCGCCGACCATTGGCTATCGAGAATGACCGCCTTCGGCTTGAGACCATGTTTGGCGACGGCTTCCTCGGAGGCAAGGATCACCCACGACGCGCCGTCGGTGATCTGCGATGAATTTCCGGCGGTGACCTGGCCCCACGGCCGCTCGAACACCGGCTTCAGTTTCGCCAGCGCCTCCGGCGTCGAGTCGGGCCGCACGCCGTCGTCATGATCGTAGAATTTGCCGTCGCGCGCGAAGGAGGTTTCGACCTCGCCCTTCAGAAAACCCCGCGCCTGCGCATTGGCAAGCCGCTTGTGGCTTTCGGCGGCGTAAGCATCCGATTGCGCCCGGGTAATGCCGAACAGATGCCCGACCACTTCCGCGGTCTGACCCATGTTGAGTTCGGTGATCGGATCGGTCAGGCCGCGCTCGAGCCCGATGACTGGCTTGAAATAGCTTGGCCGGGCTTTCAGCGCCGCCGCGGCCTTGGCGAAGGCGCCCTTGGCGCCCGCAACGCCTGCAAACCAGCGCACGCCCTGTTGCGGCCACACCAGCGGCGCATAGCTCAGCGCTTCCGAGCCGCCGGCCAGAATCATGTTGGCGCTACCTTCGCGAATGTATCGGTACGCCGTGTCGATCGATTGCATGCCGCTGCCGCAATTGATCGCCACCGTGAACGCCACCATCGCCTCGCCCATGCCGAGCCGCAATGCGGCAACGCGCGCCGGGTTCATCTCGTCGGCGATGACATTGACGCAGCCGAGGATCACCTGGTCGAACGCATCGGGCGCGAACGGCTGGCGCGCCAGCAGCGGCCGGCCGCATTGCACCGCAAGATCGACCGGCGTGAACGGGCCGGGCCCGCTGCGGGCTTTCAGGAACGGCGTTCGGCTGCCGTCGATGATATAGACGGGCCGCGCCATCAGCTTGCCGCCCGCTTGTCACCGAGTTCCTGAAAGAATTGATGCACGTCGGCGGGTTTCTTGTAGATCGGCGACAGCGCTTCCGGCGCGAAATCGTCGACCTCGATTACTTTCGAGACCGCTTCACGCGCAGCCTCAAGCTGATCGCCTTCTCCTTGCGTGATCACGCCTTTCTGTACCGCTTCGCGCCAGTCGCGAATATGCGCGGCACGCATGCGCTTGGAGATATCCTCCGCAGCCGTGACCAGCAGGAACGCCTTCTCCAGCCGCGCCACGCCACGGTCGTCATCGACATGTGACAGGTTCGGCGTCAGCCGGTCCCGCGCCGCCGAGGGCTCAAGGATGAGTTGCGCGCATCGATGCACAGTCAGGTCGGACGGCCCGATCGCGCGCGCGCCGAGCGGCTGGATCAGGAATTTCAGCACCAAAGCGACGAACCGGTTCGGCAAGTTGGCGAGGATTTCGGCGAAACGGTTCTCGACGGTCTTGAAGCCCGTCGCTATACACCATTCCAATGCGGCAGAATCCGCTTGCTGGCGCCCTTCGTCCTGCCAGCGTTTTAACGCGGCGGAGAGCAGATATAGCTCCGACAAAATATCGCCGAAACGCGCTGACAGCATTTCCCTGCGCTTCAACGCGCCGCCTAATGTCAGCAGCGCCATGTCGGCGCACAACGCGAAGGCGGACGAATAGCGCGAGAGCTGGCGATAGAAGGAGGTCGCGCCGCCGGCATCCGGCGCCGGCGCGAACATGCCGCCGCTCCAGCTACGGCCCCACGCCCGGAATAGCGTGGTAACGCTGTGACCGATATGTTTCCAGAACGCCGTGTCGAAGGCGTCAAGGCCCTTGGCGCGATCCGTGTCGCCGAGTGCGTTCATCTCCTCCAGCAGATACGGATGCGCACGGATCGCGCCCTGCCCGAAGATGATCAGGTTGCGGGTCAGAATATTGGCGCCCTCCACCGTGATGCCGACCGGCACCGAGCGATAGAGATTGCCCATGTAATTCTGCGGACCGTCGATCACCGCCTTGCCGCCGTGGATATCCATGGCGTCGTCGATCACGGTGCGCATCCGCTCGGTGGCGTGCAGTTTCATGATGCCGGCGATCACCGCGGGATGATGGCCCTGGTTGAGCGCGGCACAGGTCAGCCGCCGCGCGGCATCGAGCAAATAGGCGGTGCCGGCGATGCGCGCCAGCGGCTCCTCGATACCCTCGAACCTTCCGATCGGCACGTTGAACTGCTCGCGGATCCGCGCATAGGCGCCGGTGGTGCGCGCCGCATAGGCAGCACCCGCCGCCGACAACGACGGCAGCGAAATGCCGCGCCCGGCCGCCAGCGCCGTCATCAGCATTTTCCAGCCCTGCCCCAAACGCTCCCGCCCGCCGATGATGTAGTCCATCGGGATAAAGACATCGCGGCCCCAGTTCGGGCCGTTCTGAAACACCTGCATCGAGGGCAGATGGCGCCTGCCGATCTCGACACCGGGCAGATCGGTCGGAATCAACGCCACGGTAATGCCGAGTTCTTCGGTCGGGCCAACCAGATGATCCGGGTCATAGGCCTTGAAGGCAAGGCCGAGCAGCGTCGCCACCGGTCCTAACGTGATGTAGCGCTTGTGCCAGTTCAGCTTCAGGCCGAGCACCTCGCGTCCATCGAAATTGCCCTTGCAGATGACGCCGCTATCGATCATCGAGGCGGCGTCGGAGCCGGCTTCCGGGCTGGTGAGGCCGAAGCACGGAATCTCGCGGCCGTCGGCGAGCCGCGGCAGCCATTGTTGCTGCTGTTCCTTGGTGCCGAAACGCATCAGCAACTCGCCGGGGCCCAGCGAGTTCGGCACCATCACGGTGACGGCGGCATCCACCGAACGTGACGAAATCTTGCGCACTACTTCGGAATGCGCATAGGGCGTAAATCCAAGCCCGCCATATTGCTTCGGGATGATCATGCCGAAGAATTTTTCTCGCTTGATGAAGTCCCAGACCTCGCCTGGCAGGTCGCGCAGTTCCCAGTTGATCTTCCAGTCGTCGAGCATCGCGCAGAGCGCATCGACCGGGCCGTTGAGGAATGCTTCTTCTTCCGGCGTCAGCATCGCCGGCGCGGTGGCGAGCAATTTCGCCCAATCCGGATTGCCGGTGAACAGGTCGGCGTCCCACCACACGTCGCCCGCCTCCAGCGCCTCGCGCTCGGTGTCGGACATCGGCGGCAACACGGTGCGCGCCCAGGAAAAGATCGGCTTGGTAATGTGATCGCGGCGGAAGCTCATGGCGATGGCCTCGTGGTCGATGCAAGGTGTGGGGACTTTAGCACAATCGGGCCGATGTTACTCGGTCATGCCCGGGCTTGTCCGGGCATGACCGTCTTGAAATCGTTCACCGCTAAAAGACGTGGATGGCCGGGACAAGCCCGGCCATGACGACGTAATAATGATGGGGTACCGCAAACGTTCCGTGGTCTCGTAGCCCGGATGGAGCAAAGCGCAATCCGGGACGGTCCTTGCGTGCGGATGGAATCCCGGATTCCGCTTCGTTCCATCCGGGCTACGCGGTCAATCCGGCCGCGTCATCTCGAACATGGCTTCCGGCCTGATCTCGAAATAGTCACCTCTGCGGCCGGCGCGCACGATGGGGCGCGCCAGTGCGGTCTGGTAGACGCCGTCCTTGATAAACCTCTTGTCGATGTGGACGGCGACCACTTCGCCTAGCGTCAGCCAGGCCTGTGCCTTCTTGCCGTCGGCGCCCTGCAGCTGGATGATCTGCGTCAGCTTGCATTCGAACGACACCGGGCTTTCGGCCACGCGCGGCACATTGACCAGCCTGCCCGGCACCGCGGTGAGGCCAGCGATCTTGAATTCATTGACGTCGCGCGGGACATGAGCGGCGGTGGCGTTCATGTGCTGCGCCAGATCCATGGTAGCGAGATTCCAGACGAATTCTTTCGTTTCCTGGACATTGACGACGCTGTCCTTCCAGGACGTGGAGGAGAAACCGATGATCGGCGGATGGTAATTAAAACCGTTGAAGAAGCTGTAGGGCGCGAGGTTGATATTTCCTTTTGCATCGCGCGAGGAGATCCATCCGATCGGCCGGGGTGCGATGATCGCGTTGAACGGATCGTGCTTGAGGCCGTGGCCGTTTTTCGGCTCGTAGAAATGCAGGTCCTTTGGGCTCGATGCGTCCACGCGATGTCCCCTCGATTGATGCGAGTTGCTTATTTGCCCTTCGGCGCCAGGCCGGCCAGGATGAAATCGATCATCTGGTCGATCGACGGGCCGGGCTTGTCGACGCATTGCGCGATCATCTGCGGGTGGAAGAACCGCATCATCGCGGTGCAGCAGCACATCGCAGCCAGCGGCACGTCCGGGGCTTCGAACTCGCCGGAAGCCGCACCGGAAGCAATTACTTCGGCGATGGTGCCGGTGATCCGCTCCATATGCGCAACGCAAACGTCCCAGCTTTCCTGCATCGCGATTTCGACCATCTCGTGCAGCTTGGAATTGCCGACATAGCGCGCGGAGTTCATACGATGGATGGCGATCATCAACTCGCGCAGGCGGCGCGACGCCGGTCCCGGCCCCGACGCGATTGTCTGCGCTGCGTCTTCGACCTCGCCCATCAGGCCGCGCGCCACGCCCTCGTGGATCGCCTTCTTGGAATCGAAGAAGCGGTAGACGTTGGCCGGGCTCATCCGCAGCACTTTGGCGATGTCGGCGACGGTGGTCTTCTGGTAGCCGATCTCGCGGAACAGACGCTCCGCCACCACGAGAATGCGTGCTCGCGTATCGACTTCGATATTGTCGGCAACCATCGTCATGTCAGCACTTACTTTTCAATTATTCCGCCGCCTCGGCAAGCGGAAATGCGGGTTGTTGCGATTCGCCATGATGCTGCGGCGCAAGGTCAACATGCTCACTGGAGCCGCTTTCTTCAAGGCTTTTGCGGAACCAGAGCGCATAGAGGCCCGGCAGATACAGCAGGGTCAGGAAGGTCGCCACGAACAATCCGCCCATGATGGTGATGGCCATCGGGCCCCAGAATGCCGAGCGCGACAGCGGGATCATTGCGAGGATCGCCGCCAGCGCGGTCAGGACCACCGGCCGGGCGCGGCGCACCGTGGCTTCAACGATCGCTTCGCGCCGGGTCAGGCCATGGGAGACGTCGGTCTCGATCTGGTCGACCAGGATCACCGCGTTGCGCATGATCATGCCGGCCAGCGCGATCAGGCCGAGCAGCGCCACAAAGCCGAACGGCTGGTTGGCGATGTTCAGCCCCAGCGAGGCGCCGATGATACCGAGCGGTGCGGTGAGAAACACCAGCAGCAGCCGCGAAAAGCTCTGCAGCTGCAGCATCAGCAGCGTCAGCATGACGATGACCATCAGCGGAAACAGCACGAAGATCGAGGCATTGCCCTTGGCGGATTCCTCGAACGCGCCACCCGCCTCGATGCGGTACGCCGGCTGCAGGCTGTCGCGAATGTCCTGCAGTTTTGGCCAGATCTGGTTGGTGACGTCGGGCGGCTGCACGCCGTCGACCACGTCGGCGCGCACCGTGATCGCCATGTCGCGGTTGCGGCGCCACAGGATCGGCTCTTCGTGCGCATACTCGATTTTGGCGATCTGGGTCAGCGGCACCGCGACGCCGTTTCGCGAGGTGACGGTGAGATCGCCGACATGGCCGAGATCGAGCCGCTCGGACGGCACGGCGCGGGCGACCACGCCGACCTTCTCGATGCCGTCGCGCACGGTCGTCACCGGCGCACCGGATATCAGCATGCTCAGCGCCTGCGAGACGTCCTGCGGGGTGAGACCCAGTGCGCGGGCGCGATCCTGATCGACCACCAGTTTGAGATATGGTGACTGCTCGTTCCAGTCGAACTGCGGGTCCTTGACGTTCGGGTTTTGCCGGACCACGTCGCGGACCTTGTAGGCGACGTCGCGCACGGTGTTGGCGTCCGGTCCGATCACCCGGAACTGAACCGGGAAGCCGACCGGCGGACCGAAATTGAAGCGGTCGACGCGCACCCTCGCTTCGGTCAGAGCGCCGTCGTCGACAGCCTTCTCGATCCGCGCCTTGATGCGCTCGCGCGCCTCGACATTCTTGGCGACGATGACGATTTCGGCGAAGGCTTCGTTCGGCAATTGCGGATTGAGCCCGAGCCAGAACCGCGGCGAGCCCTGGCCGACATAGGCCGTGTAGGTCGAGATATCGCCGTCGTCCTTGAGCAGCGCTTCGGCCTTCTTTACCGACTTCTCGGTGACGTTGAACGCGGTGCCCTCGGGCAGGCGCAGTTGCAGGAACAGTTCGGGACGCTCCGACAGCGGGAAGAACTGCTGCTGCACATGGCCGAAGCCGACGATCGAGAGTGCGAAGATACCGACCGTCGCCGCAACCACCTTGATGCGATGCTCTACGCACCACGCGATCATGCTGCGCAGGATTCGATACACTCGGGTCTCGTAGACGGCGTGCGGATCGTGGTTGTGGTGGACCGTGATGTTCGGCAGCAGCTTGACGCCGATATAGGGCGTGAAGATCACCGCCACGAACCACGACGCCACCAGCGCGATTGCCACGATCCAGAAGATGCCGCCGGCATATTCGCCCACGGCCGAATTGGCAAAACCGATCGGCAAAAATCCCGCAGCCGTCACCAGCGTTCCCGTCAGCATTGGAAACGCGGTGGATTCCCAGGCAAAGGACGCCGCGCGCATGCGGTCCCAGCCCTGCTCCATCTTCACCACCATCATCTCGACCGCGATGATGGCGTCGTCGACCAATAGTCCGAGCGCGATGATCAGCGCGCCCAGCGTGATCCGGTGCAGGTCCAGCGACATCGCGTTCATGACAATGAAGACGATCGCCAGCACCAGCGGCACCGACAACGCGACCACGATTCCGGTGCGCCAGCCCAATGCGACGAAGCTCACGAACAGCACGATCGCCAGCGCTTCGATGAAGGAGTGCACGAACTCGCCGACGGCGTGCTCGACTACCTTGGGCTGATCGGCGATCCGTTCGACGGCGATACCTTGCGGCACCGCGGCCATGAATTCGCTCTTCGCTTTTTCGACATCCTTGCCGAGTTCCAGGATGTTGGCGCCCTTGGCGGTGACGACGCCGACGCCGAGCGCGGGCTTGCCTTCCTGGCGCACGGTAAAGGTCGGCGGATCAACGTAGCCGTGGGTGACGGCGGCAATATCGCCCAGGCGAAACACCCGGCCGTTGCTCTCGACCGGCGTTTCGGCGACCGCCTTGGCGCCGTCGAGCGCGCCGGTGACGCGCAACGGCACCCGCTGTGACGAAGTCTCCACCGTGCCGGCCGGCGTGATGTTGTTCTGCTTGGCCAGCGAATCGAACAGCGTCTGCGGCGTGATGCCGAGTGTCGCGAGCTTGGCATGCGAAAACTCGACGTAGATCTTTTCGTCCTGGGTGCCGTAAAGATCGACCTTGGTTACCCCCGGCACCTTCAGCAGCCGCTGGCGCAGGCCTTCGGCAGCCTTCTTCAATTGCGCGTAATCGGCGCCGTCGCCGGTCATCATATAGAGAATCGAATCGACGTCGGAGAATTCGTCGTTGACGTTGGGACCGAGCAGGCCCGCCGGCAACTGGCCCTGTACGTCGGCGAGCTTTTTGCGCAACAGATAGAAGAGGTACGGCACGTCCTTGGGCGAGGTCGAATCCTTGAAGGTGACCTGCATCGCGGTGAAGGACGGCTTGGAATAGGTCTGCACCTTCTCGAAATTGGGCAACTCCTGCAGCTTCTTCTCGATCGGGTCGGCGACCTGGGTCTGCATCTCGGCGGCCGTCGCCCCCGGCCAGATCGCCGAGACGTTCACGACCTTGACCGTGAAGAACGGATCCTCGGCGCGGCCGAGCCGCTGATAGGAGAAGAACCCGGCGGCGCTGAGGGCTACCACCAGAAACAGGATAAGTGCCGGATGGCTGACCGCCCAGGCTGAAAGATTGAAGCGCTTCATCGCACCCTCCTGGATCAGAACGACAACGACGAGACGACCCGCACCTTCTGGGCCGGATCGAGTTTTTGCACGCCGAGCACGACGATCTTTGCGCCCTCGTCGACGCCACCGGAGATGACGACGTCGTTGCTCTCATAAGACTTCACCGCGACTGGCTTCAGCGTCACGTCGCCCACAGCATCGACGGTATAGAGCGAGGGTGATGCGCCCTGGCTGAACAGCGCCGACAGCGGCACGCGTGCGACGCGCTCGGTGGCGGGGTCAGCCAATGTCAGCGTCGCGGTCATGCCGAGCGAGACCTTGTCGCCGGCATCGGGCAGCGAGAATTTTGCAAGGTAGGTGCGCGTCGCGGGATCCGCGGCAGGCGCGATCTCGCGCAGCTTCGCGGTATATTTCCTGTTCGGCTCGGACCACAACGTCACCGATGCCACGCCATCCTTGGCGCGACCGACCAGCGTCTCTGGAATAGCGACCACGGCTTCCTTCTCCGCGAAACGCGCGACTCGAATCGCGGTTTGCCCCGACGCCACCACTTGGCCGCCATCGATCAGCGTCGCGGTGACCACGCCGCGGGTGTCGGCGACCAGCGTCGCGTAGGACAGGCTGTTTTTGGTTAGTTCGACCGAACGCTCGGCGCGATTGAGGCGCGCGCGGGCTTCGTCCGCAGCGGCTCTGGCCTGATCCATCTGCGCGTCGGTGGTCCAGCCTTTTACGCGCAAATCCTTGGCACGCGTCTCCGAGGCGGCGGCCTGCGCCAGCACGCCGGTGGCGGCACTGAATTCGGCCTGGGCCTGCTCGGCCTGCAATTTCAGGTCGATTTCATCGAGAGTGGCGAGCGGCTGGCCGACATCGACGGTCTGGCCGACCTCGACCAGGCGTTTTGCGACCTTGCCTGGGACGCGAAATCCCATGTCGGTTTCGATACGGGGACGGATGGTGCCGACGAAGCTGCGCTCGGGCGATTCCGCGTCGTAATGCACGGTGGCGACCAGAACGGGACGGCCCGGCTCGGCTTTTTGGGCGACCTTCTCGTTGCAGCCGACCAGCGTAAACGCCAGTAACGCGATGCTCGCACCAGCTAACAGCCTAGAAAAATTGGAGAAAATCGAACGAACGAACATGGCGGCTTCCCTCGATGTATTCTGAGGGAGACTGTTGATTATTTACTGACGATTGTCAATATTCGTCAGCGATCAGGATTTCGTGAAGATTCGTTAACGTTTTGCGAGCTCCGCATCGTGCCCCGGGCGCAGCGAGCGCGTAGCTCTTCGCGAAGCGGTGCTGCAGAGCCGGGCCGTAAAGAGATCGGTGTTTGTTACGGTCCCGGCTCTGCGCGGCATGAAGAATGCCGCACAGCGTCCGGGACACGGCGGCGCAATTATTTCGTCGTCGTTTGCCCAGCAAATTCCGCCTTGGTCTCGTGCCCGCCGAGAAACACCAGCAGGCCGCCGATCAGCGGCAGCACCGCGAGCACCAATAATCCCGTCGAGGTACTGCCCGTCGCTTCCTTGACCCAGCCGATCAGATACGGCCCGCCGAAGCCGGCGAGGTTGCCGATCGAATTGATCAGCGCGATGGCGCCGGCGGCCGCGGTGCCGGAGAGCCATGCGGTCTGCAGCGTCCAGAACACGCCGAAGGTACAGAAGATGCCGATCGCCGCGACGATCAGCGCCAGCATCGTGACCGTCGGATCGGTGACGAGGCCGGAGATTCCAAGGCCAATCGCGGTGACGAACAGCCCAAGCGCGACATGCCATACCCGTTCGCGGGTCTTGTCGGAATGCCGCGCCCACAGCACCATCGCGATCGCACCGAACAGATACGGAATCGCCGTGACAAAACCGGTCTGCAGGTTGGAAAGGCCGAACGCTTTCACGATCTGCGGCAGCCAGAACTGCATACCATACAGCGCGCCGACGAATCCGAAATAGATCAGACTCAGCGTGATTACTTTCGGCGAGGTCAGCGCCTGCCCGAGCGTCAGATGGGTCGCGGCCTGCTTCGCCGCGGTCTCGGCGGCGAGACGCGACGACAACCACGCCTTCTGCTCGGTCGTCAGCCAATCCGCCTTCTCAGGCCGGTCGGTGAGATAGAACCAGGTGACGACTCCGAGCACGACGGACGGAACGCCTTCGATGATAAACAGCCACTGCCAGCCTTTCAGCCCCATCATGCCGTCGAGCCCGAGCAGCATCCCGGAGATCGGCGCGCCGATCACGGTGGAAACCGGAACGGCGACTGCAAACGCCGCGAGAAACCGCGCCCGGTATTCTGCCGGGTACCAATAGGTCAGATACAGGATGATACCGGGAAAGAATCCGGCTTCGGCGGCGCCGAGCAGAAAACGCAGGATATAAAAACTCCATTCGCCCGACACCGTCGCCATGAAAGCCGAGATGATGCCCCAGGTCACCATGATGCGCGCGATCCAGCGGCTGGCGCCGAATTTTTCCAGCGCCAGATTGCTCGGCACCTCGAAGATGAAATAGCCGATGAAGAAGATGCCCGCGCCCCAGGAAAACACCAGCGGCGAAAATTTCAGCTCGGCGTTCATGGTCAGCGCCGCGAAGCCCAGATTGACGCGGTCGAGATAGGCCAGGAAATACGCCAGCACGAGAAACGGAATCAGGCGCCACGAGATCGCGCGGATGGTGGAGGTTTCGAGTTCGGATTTGGCTGGCGTCAAGGCGGCGGTGGCGGCGGTGGACATCAGTGTTTCTTCCCGATTTGACTTCTGGATGTTGCTATTGGCATGTGCTGTAGCATTTTCGCCGCTACACCGTCATAGAGATTGCGCAGACCCTGCATTCTGAAAATGAAAGACGCCCGATGGCTGAACCGCAAATCCGCTTCGACGATGGCGCCGGTTATGAGCGGATGATGGGCAAATGGAGCAGGCTGGCGGGCGAGGTTTTCCTCGACTGGCTGAAGCCGGCTTCCGCCCTGCGCTGGATCGATGTCGGTTGCGGCAACGGCGCCTTTACCGAACTACTGGCCGAGCGGTGCGCGCCGGCGGAAATCCAGGGCGTCGATCCTTCCGAGGCGCAGCTTGCTTACGCGCGTTCGCGCCACAGCGCGGGCATCGCGCAGTTCCGCCAGGGCGACGCGATGGCGCTTCCTTTTGCCGACAACAGCTTTGATGCGGCCACAATGGCGCTGGTGATTTTCTTCGTTCCCGAGCCGACGGCGGCACTCGCCGAGATGGCGCGCGTGGTCCGCCCCGGCGGACAGATCGTGAGCTATGCCTGGGACATGGAGAACGGCGGATTTCCGAACGAACCGATATTGGCCGGGATGCGCGCCATGGGACTTTCGCCGACACGGCCGCCCAGCCCTGCGGCCTCGCGCACGGAAAACCTGCGCACGCTTTGGAGCGGCGCGGGCCTCGATCGCATCGAAACGCGAGAGATCAGCGTGCAACGGACCTTTGCCGATTTCGACGACTTCTGGGGCGCGGCGCTGCTCGGGGCAAGCATCAAGGCAACCGTCGCAACGATGACGCCGGACCAGATTGAACATTTGAAAGAAAGCGTCCGCACGCAGCTCGGCGGGGATCACCGCAAGCCAGTCACCCTCGGCGCCCGCGCCAATGCGATCAAGGGCTACGTCCCCGATTGATCCTCACCCCCGCCCGGCGATCTCCAGCGTCACCAGCCGCGCCAGCAGCGTCGCCGGATAGAGCTGGCCGAAAATCGATTCCAGGTTGCAGAGGCTGCGCGCGATCGGGTGCACCGGGAAAATATCGCCATAGCCCGTCGTCGTCAGCGTGGTGAAACTGAAATAGACCAGATTACTGGCCAGCGCCGGGCTGTCTTCCAGCGACATCCCGGAAAACGCCTTGGGCACCAGCGTTCCGATAAAGGTGAACAGCGCCACGAAGATGATGGCGACGGTCAGATAGAGCAGCACCGCGCCCATGATGTGATGATAGGTAACGCGCCCGGGGCCGAACACCGCAGGAGCCACCACGCAGGCCAGCGTAATTCCCGTGATCAGCCAGGCGCCGGCAAACAGGTTGACATCGAGGAGCGATGGCGCCTTGAGCCGGAATATCCCGCCTGTGGTGGCCATGACCAGCGCAACCAGCATCGCGACGACTGCGGTCCGGCTGCCCGACATCACAAAGACGCCGGCCATCAGAATGATCGCAAAGACCAGTTCAAACGCCTGGAAAACAAAGATCCCCAAAGCCTGCAGCGGCGCGATGACGAACAGCATCACGGCCAGCAGCACCGTGAGCGCGGTCAGCAGCGGATCGCTCCAGCGTTGGCGCATGAGGGCGATGCGATCGTTCATATGGCGACAGGCTCCGCGTCGATCATCGACTATGACCTTGGCATGGCCGGCGCGCGCCGGCAAACGCCATCACCCCGCCTTGCTTGCCGTCTGCACCAGCTCCGCATGCGCCGGGCTCTGCCGCACGGCGAGCAGCAGCAGCGGACACACCGCCACCAGCACCGCGGCGAAATCGAACGCGGCGCTGGAGGTTTCCCAGCGGTCCGCGAGTTCGCCGCCGACCGCGGTGCCCAGCACCAGGCCGCCATAATAGATCGTATAGAAGATTCCCATGCCGATGGCGCGCTGCTCCGGCCGCAGCATGCGCGCCGGCATCTGCATGATCACACCCACGGGGAAGCCGCCGACAAGACCGATCGCTGCGAATATCAGCGCGCTTTGCATGGAACGGCCGGCGGCGACCAAAAGGGCGGCGAACATCACCGATCCGATGATGAGAATGAGGCTGGCGCGGCTGACCCGGTCGGCGAAAAACCCGCCCAGCGGCACCGAGACCATCGACACAAACAACACCAGGGTGACCGTCGAGGCCGCCGCCGCGGCCGAGTAACCGCGCTCGGTGAGCAGCGTGACGCCAAACGAAAAGGTGATGGTCGAAGCCACGTTATAGCAAGCCCAGATCAGACCTGCCGCAATCAGCGCGACAATGACGCCGCGCGACATCGCCACCCGCGGCCGTGCTGCGCCGTCCGTGGCAATAGCGTCGCTCCGCATCGCGCCATAAAATCCGAGGAATAGCGCGAGGCCGCAGCCGACAATGACGGTCGAAACGATGAAGGCGCCATGGCTGCCCCATGACGCGGCCACCGTCGGCAGCGAAAACAGCGCGATGATGATGCCGGCCGGCCAGCAATTGACGAAGACTGCCATTGCACCGGCGATCTCGCTATTGGCAAACCAGTCCGCCACCATCTTGGTCATGATGACGCTCACCATGATGCCGCCGGCGCCGGCCAGCAGCCGGCCCACCACCAGCGCGGTCCAGCCGGGAAGCAGGATCGGGATCAGTCCGCCGACGATGGCGAGGACGAAGCCGAGCGTTACCGCGAACCTGTCACCGGCGACATGACTGATCGCGCCGCCGGCCAGCGGCAGCACCATGCCCGGAAGCAAATACAGGCCGATCAGCAATCCGGCATCGCCGAGGTCGAAGCCGACAAGCTCGGTGCGCAGCACCGGCGTGATCGCGGCAATGGTCTGGAACTGGTACGCCAAACTCATCCGCGCAAGAAACAGGATTGCGAGGACCGACCAACGGCGCTGCATCAAGTCTCCTCCGCCAAGCGCCGCTTTCGATTGGCTCTGCGCGAATCGGCAGAGGCGGTGACACTCTCAGGCGAGTCGAGACTAGGCTGCTTCGTCAATCTTTTCAATTAGTAGTGGCGTGCAATCGCCGGTTGGTCCCCTTCATGCTTTCGCGCATTGTCGTAAAATGGAACCGGCGAGTCACACAGCCGGCTTGCCCTCATGGGTGTTCTTCAGGGCGGCCATGTCGAACTGCGAGTCGGGCAATCACGTCGCGATCGGCGTCGGCATGGTGAGGAAGGCGCGGGTGACGTGCCAGAACAATTGCCGGTTGGTGGCGAGCGTCACCGAATGCGCGGTGCCGGGCAGGATGATGAACTGGCGGTCGCCGTTGGGCAGCGCGTTGTAAAATTCCTCGAGGTCGGCGACCGTGGCGATGCCGTCATATTCGCCGCGCACCAGCAGCACCGGCGACAGCACCTTGTCCGGATGCACTACCGGCAGGTTCGCGGTCATGTCGAGATAAGTCCCGGTCGGAATCTGGTCGCCGAACTGCATCTCCGCGTCCGCCAGCGCCTCGACCGCGGCGGGGTCGCTGGTGCCCGGCTTGTCGCGCGTTGCGATCGAGCGGATCATGTCGCGGTCGCGCTTGCGCATGTTGTGCGAGCGGTAATAAGCGAGTTGCTCGGCGCGTTTTGTCAGGGTCGGGGAGCCCTCGCCCTTGTAGGTGAAGGCGGCGAATACCAGCCGGTCGGAACGTTCCGGTGCTACCATGGCATAAGCGCCGGCGCGCAGCGCGCCGGAGGATTCGCCAAGGAAATGGAATTTCCGCTGCCCGGTCTCCCGCGTCACCACGTCGGCCGCGACTTTCAGATCCTCAACGCCGCTGGCGATATCTGAATTCCCCGAGGTGCGGCCGGACTTGCCATAGTTCTCGTGGTCCATGGTCCAGCAATCGAAGCCATAGCGGGCGAATTCATTCATCACCGAATATTCGCCTTTGCCCGGCACGTTGAGATCGAACACCCGCGAGGTGACCGACGAGCCGTGCACGAAGAACAGCACCGGCCGCGCCGGCTCGCCCGGCTTCGGCGCGCCGAGCCGCTTGCGAAACATCCATAGCGGCACGTCGCCCTTCTTGGCCCAGTATTCGCTGCTCCAGATCTCGCCGCCCTCGGAGGGCTCGGCGTTGGCGGCCTGCCCTGAGCCCGTGAAGGCTGCGACAACGCCGGCGCCCATACCAAGGCCCGCACCCTTCAACAGCGTGCGCCGCGCGAGCTTGTGATCGAGACGGGTCATTTTCCTCTCCGCGATTGCAGATTTGTTGTTCGCCACGAGCGTAGCAGATCGGCATCCTGATTGCGAGGCGATGGGCGGGCGTTGACTGCAACAGCACCGCGCAATTAACTGGATGCCATGGCAGCAGACGACCAGATGGGATGGCGGGAGCAGTTTTCGCTGTCGCGAGCGATCAAGGCGAATTTACGCGTTCTTCCGACGCGGGAACTCAATTCCGAAACTCCTGCGGAACTGCTCGACCAACGCATCACACCGATCGATCTGCTGTTCGTGCGCAATACGGGGCGGATGCCGGCGTTTTCGAAAAACGAAATCGAGAACTGGACCCTGACCATCGACGGCGAGGTCGAACGGCCGCAGCGCTGGACCATCGATGAATTGAAAGCGATCGGTTCGCGCAATGTCACAGCCGTGCTGGAATGCGCCGGCAACGGCAGGGCCTATTTTCCCTGCAACCGGCTGATCAACGCTCTCGACGCCAGGGCGATGGTGCTCGATCGTCTGATCTCGCGCATCCCGTTCGCCAAGCCGTATCAATTCGCGCGCAGCTTTCGGCCGCGGTGGAAGAAGTGGCCGTGGTTTGCCGGCACGGTGATGTGGGCGGAAGGCGCGGTCGGCTGCATCGAGTGGACCGGCGTGCCGCTGGCCGCGCTGCTGCAACGATGCGGGGTGAAGGCCGGCGCGGTCTATACTGGCCACCACAGCGCCGACCTGGCACTCGACGGCGCCGGTCCGGCGCTGTCGCGCGGCCTGCCCATCGGCAAGGCCCTGCATCCCGACACGCTGGTGGCATGGGCCATGAACGGCGAGGAGATTCCAGCCATCCATGGCGGGCCGCTGCGGCTGGTGGCGCCGGGATATCCGGGCTCGGCTTGGCAGAAGTGGATCGGCCGTATCGAGATTCGCGACCGGGTGCATGACGGCCGGCTGATGGAGGAATACCGCATCGACGGCGAGGTCATCGAGGAGATGCCGGTGAATTGCGTGATCACGCGGCCGGCCAATGGCTTCGAAACCCGGGCCAGACAACCGCTCGGCGTTGGCGGTTATGCCTGGAGCGGACGATCGGGAATCGAGAGGGTGAGTGTTTCGGTCGACGGCGGCGCTTCATGGCGCGAGGCAAGGCTCGGCGAACAGGCGGGCGCGCAGTTCGCCTGGCGGCGTTTCGACATCGAATTGGCTGACCTCGCGTCGGGGCCGGTCGAAATCATTGTCCGCGCCCATGACCAGGATAGCGAGCAGCCGCTGCAATCGCGAAGCCGCGCCGGAAATCCGATCGGCTATTGCAACAATATCGCACGCCGGGTGCGCGGGCGCCTTGTGTGACTGCGTGAAAAGCGGGCTGACTCTGCGCGCCTGCGGGTCTAGTCTTTCGCCATTCATCCGACCGGAAAAATCCGGCTGATCAGTCAGGGAGGAATTCATGAGCAACCAGCTAACCGAAGCCGAACTCGCCGCGTTGATGCCGTCCGAATTGTGCGCGTACCAGACCCCGATTCCGACCCAGATCGTGGCGTCGGACGAATTCTATCCCGACCCGCAGAACGAAAGACAACGGGAAGTCGAAGCGCGGCTGCTGGCCATGGCCGACGATCTCGGCGGCAAACAGGGCATGGACCGCCGCAAGTTTTTCCAGACCGCCGCCGGAATGGCGGCGTCCTTCGTGGCGATGAACGAGGTCTATGGGCCGCTGTTCGACGTGAGCAAGGCGGAAGCCGCGACGCCCGCCATGGCCCAGGAGCGCGCCAGCGCGCTCAAGGACCAGTTCATCATGGACATGCACACCCATTTCCTGCGCGACGACACCCGCATCATGACCTTCGTCGATATGCGCAGGGCGGTCGGCAAGGCCGGCTGGAACAAGGAACTTGGCAGCCGCGAGCAGACCATCGAGGACCTGAAATTCAACAACTACAAAAAAGAGATGTTCCTGGACAGCGACACCAAGATCTCGCTGATCTCGTCGGCTCCGTCAGATATCGAACAGGACTGGTTCCTGACCAACGAGCAAATGGCCGAGGCACGCAAGAGCATCAACGACGAGGCCGGCTCGCGGCGGGTGTTCTGCCACATGATCTTCACGCCGGGGCAGCCCGGATGGCTGGACAAACTCGACGCCGGGCTCGCGCTGAAACCTGAGTCCTGCAAGGGCTACACCGTCGGCGACAACACCCACAAGGAGATCAGCCGCTATCCATGGCGGATGGACGACGAGAAGGTAGCCTACAAGGGCTACGAGAAAATGGTGAAGGCCGGCATCAAGAACGTCTGTGTCCACAAGGGCCTGTTCGCGCCGGGAATCGAAAAGCAGTATCCGAACCTGCGCGGCTACGCCGACGTTTCCGACGTGGGGCAAGCCGCAAAAGACTGGCCGCAGCTCAACTTCGTCGTCTATCACTCGGCCTATCGCCATGTCGGCGGCGATCCGAAGCAGGCACTGGCGGAATTCGAGCGGACGGGGCGAATTTCCTGGACCAGCGATCTCGCCGACATCCCGGCACAATACGGCGTCAGCAATGTCTATGGCGACGTCGGGCAATTGTTCGCAACCACGCTGGTCGCGGAGCCGAACGTCTGTGCCGCGCTGATGGGCACGCTGATCAAGGGGTTAGGGGCCGATCACGTCTGCTGGGGCACCGACGCGCTGTGGACCGGCGCGCCGCAATGGCAGATCGAGGGCCTGCGGCGCCTGGAAATTCCCGAAGCGATGCAGAAGAAATTCGGCTACGCGCCGCTCGGCGCCGCCGACGGGCCGGTGAAGACCGCGATCTTCGGCGACAACAATGCGCGGCTTTATAACGTCCAGCCCAAGCGCGCGATGCTGGAACTGAAGGGCGACCGCTTCGCGCTGATGAAGGCGGAATACGAGAAGGCAGGACCGGAGCCGTCCAACACGCGCTATGGCTATGTGGTGCCGAGTAGCGCGGTGGATCACAGCGTGTTTGCGTAAGTCTGGCACTCGTGTCCCGGACGCGGTCCGGCATTCTTCATGCCGCTCCGCAGAGCCGGGACCCCGGTTTCTTCGAGTCGCGAGCAAGCTGGGCCTCGGCTCTGCAGCGCACCGCTCCGCAAGAGCTGCGCGCTGCGCTGCGTCCGGGGAACGCGCTACTTCGGCTCTGGATGTACCGGGTCGACCCACAGCACGGTCTCCGGCTTTTCCACCGGCTCGATGTCGAGATTGATCGCGACCGCCTGGCCGTCGCTGCGCACCAGTACGCATTCCAGCACCTGATCGGGGCTGGCGTTGATCTCCTGGTGCGGCACGTAGGGCGGAATGAAAATGAAATCGCCGGGATTGGCCTCGGCGGTGAATTGCAGGTGCTCGCCCCAGCGCATGCGCGCCTTGCCCTTCACCACATAGATGATGCTTTCGAGATGGCCGTGGTGATGCGCGCCGGTCTTGGCGTCGGACTTGATGGTCACGGTGCCCGCCCATAATTTCTGCGCGCCGGCGCGGGCGAAATTGATCGCGGCCTTGCGGTCCATCCCCGGCGTCGAGGGCACGTTGGGATCGAGCTGGTCGCCGGGAATCACACGCACGCCGTCGTGCTTCCAGCGCTCGTCTGCGTGATGATGATCGTGGGAACCGGTCATGATGCTGCCTTGTTGCGGATCGGGTCGCGGCCGCGGCGAAAACCGCGATCACAAACCGGACAGGGGAGGAACTTTCAATTTACCCGGGAATTGTCCCGCCGAAGCTTCACCTCACAGGAGAGATATCATGGGTAGCACGGCAGACAAGGTTAAGGGCACCGCCAACGAAGCCATCGGCAAGGCCAAGCAGGGCGTCGGCGAAGCCGTCGGCTCCGACCGGTTGCAGGGCGAGGGCGTGGTCCAGGAAATCAAGGGCAAGGGCCAGAAGGCCGTCGGCGACGCCAAGGAAGCCACCAAGGACGCCATCGACCGCGCCGCGGCGGCTGCGAACAAGAACCTCTGAATTACTCGGGATTACGTCAAGAGACCGGCGCTTCGGCGCCGGTTTTTTGCGTTTTCGTTTCCATAGACTCCGTCGTCCCCGCGAAAGCGGGGACCCATAGCCTCGATGCTTGTCGTTTCGATAAGACAGTCGAACAAGCACCTTCCGCAATATACCGACGACGGCGGGTATGGGTCCCGCCTGCGCGGGGACGACATGGGGGGTGTTGATAGGCCGTCGCGCCTATCGCCTATTTGTCAGCACATCCGGATTGACGACATTGCTCGGCTTGCCCGCCGCATAATCCACGATCTGATCGAAAATATCGGTGAACTGCAACTCGTATTCGTCGCGCGTGACATAGCCGATGTGGGGCGTGCAGACCACGTTCGGCATGGTCAACAACGCATCGTTGACATCGCGCAGCGGCTCTTTCTCGAACACGTCCACCGCGGCCATGCCCGGACGGCCGGCGCGCAATGCATTCACCAGCGCGCCCGGCGCAATCAATGGCGCGCGGCTTGTGTTGACCAACAGCGCGGTCGGCTTCATGCGCGCGAGGTCATCCGCTGTGACGATGCCGCGTGTCGCCTCCACCAGGCGCATGTGCAGCGACAGCACGTCGCAGGCTTCGAAGAATTCCTGCTTGCTGGCGGCGGCCGCATAGCCGTCGGCGCGGGCCTGCGCCAAAGCCGGCTCGCGCGCCCAGACCAGCACCTTCATGCCGAACGCCCGGCCGTAGCCGGCAACCACGCTGCCGATGCGGCCGTAGCCGTAGATACCGAGCGTCTTGCCGCGCAGGGTGTGGCCGACGCCGATCTGCCAGTTGCCGGATTTCAGCGCCGCCATCTGCTGCGGAATCTGCCGCATCGCCGTCAGCACCAGGCCCCATGTCAGCTCGGCGGCGGCATAGGACGGCGTGCCGGCGTGCTGGCTTGACGACACGATGATACCGAGCCGGGTGCAGGCGTCGATGTCGATATGCGGATAGACGCTGCGCTGGCTGATCAGCTTCAGGTTCGGCAGGCGCTCCAGCAGGGGCGCGCGAATTTGCGTGCGCTCGCGGATCAGCACCAGTATCTCGGCATCCTTGAGCCGCTCCGCCAGTGCATCGACGTCCTGGAGGTGATCGTTGTGGATGGTGACGTCGTGGCCCTCAAGTTTGGCGAAGCAGTCGAGCGTCCGCAACGTGTCGAAATAATCGTCGAGGATGGAGATTTTCATTTGGACCTCTCGTGTCCCGGACGCGGTGCGGCATTCTTCATGCCGCTCCGCAGAGCCGGGACCCCGGTTAAGCAAGCTGATGGGGTGGACGGCCCCCTACGGCATCAGTGTGCCAGAATGAGGTTGTTGCAAATC
>Ga0210392_10000174_pt1 | contig 51724 bp, 45 predicted proteins | sample IncBWC30OmetaG_FD_161057 | JGI IMG/M metagenome (GOLD analysis project Ga0210392, IMG submission 161057) | Forest soil microbial communities from Barre Woods Harvard Forest LTER site, Petersham, Massachusetts, United States - Inc-BW-C-30-O ... | reverse complement strand
GGCCTGACCGATCCGACCGCGGGTCTTGGCGCAGTCGGCGGTTATGCGGCGCTGAGCAACTACACCGCGCTCGGCGGCACGCTGACGGTGTTCGCACTGCCGCAGTAAAAAAGCCAACAACCGTTCCCGGCGCGGATCTCGTCCCGCGCCGGGACGTTCTGTCACCGAATTTCGAGGAAAAGGCCTTGCGTACCGTTCGGTTGATGGTTGCCGCGATCATACTCGTCGCATCCGGGCATGCCTTCGCCGACGAGCCCGGCGATCCGACGGCTGCCAAATCCGAGAACGGCAAATATCTCGACAAGGAGGGCAACCCGACCTTCCACGTCGCCGCGGACGGCACGGTCGACTGGTACACCTATTCCGGTTACCGCCGATATCACTCGGAGTGCCACGTCTGCCATGGCCCCGATGGAATGGGTTCCAGCTACGCTCCGGCGTTGAAGGATTCGCTCAAGCACATGAGCTACGGAGAATTCCTCGCCATCGTGGCAACCGGCCGGGAAAATGTCTCTACGGCGCAGGAAAACGTCATGCCGTCGTTTGGCAACAACAAGAACGTCGTCTGCTATCTCGATGACATCTACGTTTACCTTCGGGCGCGCGCCAATGATGCCGTCGGCCGCGCACGGCCGGCAAAGCACGACGACAAATCGCCGGAGATCCAGAAGGCCGAAGATTCCTGCATGGGCAACAAATGATTTCCCGGAAGTGGCCGACCGCGCCGTTCCTGAGAACGAACCTTAGAAGACCCTGAGATGCGAAAGTGGAGATCAAAATGAAAACCCGAGCCGCTGTCGCGTTCGAAGCCAAGAAGCCGCTCGAAATCGTCGAGCTTGATCTGGATGGCCCCAAGGCCGGTGAAGTGCTCGTAGAAATCAAGGCAACAGGCATCTGTCACACCGATGCCTACACGCTGGATGGTTTTGACAGTGAAGGAATCTTTCCTTCGATCCTCGGTCATGAAGGGGCAGGGATCGTTCGCGAGGTGGGAGCTGGCGTGACTTCGGTCAAGACCGGCGACCACGTGATCCCGCTCTACACGCCTGAATGCCGCCAGTGCAAAAGCTGCCTGAGCCAGAAAACCAATCTGTGCACCGCGATCCGCGCAACCCAGGGCAAGGGCGTGATGCCGGATGGCACCTCGCGCTTCAGCTACAAGGGAAAGACGATTTACCACTACATGGGTTGTTCGACTTTCTCGAATTTCACGGTGCTGCCCGAAATCGCGGTCGCGAAGATTCGCGAGGATGCCCCCTTCGACAAGAGTTGCTACATCGGTTGCGGTGTGACGACGGGCGTCGGCGCGGTGGTGAACACCGCCAAGGTCACGCCTGGCGCCAACGTGGTCGTGTTTGGCCTCGGCGGCATCGGGCTCAACGTCATCCAGGGCGCGAAGTTGGTTGGCGCCGACAAGATCGTCGGCGTTGACGTCAACGACGGCAAGGAGGAATGGGGCCGCCGCTTTGGCATGACCCATTTCGTCAACCCGACCAAGCTTGGTGGCGATGTCGTTCAGCACCTGGTCACGCTGACCGACGGCGGCGCGGATTTCACGTTCGATTGCACCGGCAATACCACCGTGATGCGTCAGGCGCTCGAGTGCTGCCATCGCGGCTGGGGCGTGTCCGTCATTATCGGCGTGGCCGAAGCCGGCAAGGAGATTGCAACCCGGCCATTCCAGCTCGTCACCGGCCGGGTCTGGAAGGGCACGGCGTTCGGCGGCGCGCGCGGCCGCACCGACGTGCCAAAAATCGTCGACTGGTACATGAACGGCAAGATCCAGATCGATCCGATGATCACCCACGTCCTCAAGCTTGAGGAGATCAACAGGGGTTTCGACCTGATGCATGAGGGCAAGTCGATCCGTTCGGTCGTCGTCTACTGATTTCAAAACTTAAAACAGGAGGATAGGCCCATGACAGTTCATCTCCATCCATCCATCGACAGCGGAGTCAAGAAGGGCTCCGGCAGTTTCGCTGGCGGCACGTTGGTCTGCAAATGCAAGGACAGGCCGGTCAAGGTCGGAATCAAGGGCGACGTCGCCCACAACCACGCCTGCGGCTGCACCAAATGCTGGAAGCCGGAAGGAGCTACCTTCTCGGTGGTGGCGGTTGTGCCGCGTGAGAATGTCACCGTTCTCGAAAACGGCGACAAGCTCCAGATCGTCGATGCGTCGGCAGTGATCCAGCGGCACGCCTGCAAGGCCTGCGGCACGCATATGTACGGGCGCATCGAGAACAAGGGGCATCCGTTCTACGGGTTGGACTTCATCCATCCGGAGCTGTTTACCGAAGCCGGTTCGGCCGCTCCGCAATTTGCGGCGTTCGTGTCCTCGGTGATCGAGTCGGGTGTCGACCCGTCGCAGATGTCAGGCATCAGGTCACGCTTCAAGGAGATCGGACTGGAGCCTTATGACTGCCTGTCTCCGGTGCTCATGGATGCGATTGCGACCCACGTGGCGAAATCAAAGGCCAAGGCGGCGTGAACCGGGTTTGATTCGGTGACGGCGGCGAACGCCGCCACCCGTCGAAAGCGATGCGGCACAGGGCAGGCGGCCCTACTGACAAGCCTTGTTCGCTGCTTTGGGCACGGTCAGAAAAACAATGGTGGCGGGCGCGATCGCCGAAGCGCCCGCCACTATTGGCAGGCCTGCGATGGGCGGCAGGTCGCCCCGCGGTCCCATTTGAAGCGGAACGCCGTTGAGCAGCACGCCCTTGTCCTGCACGCGCGTTGCTTGCAACTCATAGCGCTCGGCCGTCACCGGCAAAATCACCGCGTGCGATGCCTCTCCGACATTGATGATGAGAACGCTGATGCCGCCGGGTACTCCGCGCTGGCAATGCGCATAGAGGCGAAGCCCCGTCGTCACGGGCACGCCGGGATCGAGCACGACGTCTCCCATCAGGCGTCGCCACAATAATGCACTCCAGAAGTTCGGCCGCGGCTCAAACGTTCTTTCGTCCAGCAGCCCGTAGTCGCTCGCCGCGAGCGTATTGTGCATCACGACCTCAACGCCCCCCGCGGCCAGCCGGCCGAGCTGGTCGAGATATCTGAACGTATCTAGGAAGGTCGCGTCCCACCGGTTGCCGCCGCACGCTGCTTCCGCTGTCTCGGTCAGCCAGATTGGTTTTCCGGGTGCGAAAGTATCCCGCAGAGACCGGTAAAAGGCGAGGGTCCGATCGGTCTGAGCCAGCCGCTGTTCGGAATGCGCTTCCGCGGGCAAGCTGCGGCCGCTGCAGCGCTCGGAAACCGTCCCGTAATAGTGATACGAAATTGCATCGAAGCTGCCGACAGCCGATGCGACTAGTTCGGACGCAGACGCGGCCTCGCCGGCGGTCCCCGGGGCCAGGATCAGGATTTCGGGAAAGCTTTCCTTCACAAGCGCAACGAATGCCCTGAAGTCGCGTGTATAGGAGGCCACGTCGCTACTGGCCGCGCTGCGACCGTTTACTGCGATGTTCGGCTCGTTCATGAACTCCGCCGCGACGATGCGTCCCCCGATCGCGCGGGTGTAGGTGAGCAAGCGGCGCGCCTGATCCGGTGACCAGATGCCGGCGGCGTCGCGGGTGCCCGGGCTAACGGCGAACGAAGTCACGATCTCCGCACCCACAGCTTTCGAGAAATCGACCAACCCTTGCCATTGCTCCCGGCTTAGCACTCCATCGAATCCGGCTGGAGGTCGAGAGGCCGAGTCCGGATCGGCGAAATAGGTGGCATTCGCCCAGCTGCCGCTGACGCGCAGGTAAGCCGGCGCCAACGCCGACGCCAGTCCGCGCAGCTTCGGGTTGGCAAGATCGATGGGGGGCCGGTATTCAAAGTGGTCCGATTGCGGTTGCGATTGGGAATCATACGGCTTCCAGAATCTTCCGCCGGTCACCTCAACCATTTCGATGTTGTAGGACTGGAAGCGTTTGTCGATGGTCCCGATCCGGACCATCGTCTCAGGTGCTATTGCGAGTTCCGATGCCGATGCACCTGCGAAGGAAAGCGCGCCCGTTGTCGTTGCTGCCAGAACACGCAACGTCCGCAATGCATTTGGACGGAACACTTTCAGCACGATCTACCCGGTCGGCACATGATGGCAGTTGGCGGGTCGCGGTTTCGTTCCTCGCTTCTCGATCGGTACATTGCAGTTGTCGATGCGCTGATCGTCCATCCATTTCCGGCCCAGCCGCTCTTTCCCTGTGAGCACCGCCGGCGAAGTTTTCGACGTCGCAGCCTCCGGCGCGGCGAGGCCGATGCTATCTTGCGCGGATGCCGGAAGGGCAAGAAAGCCCGGTAGGACCGCAAGCAGAAGGACCGTGGTTTTGCGCATCGGAGCCATCGGCGAGCACCCAAGCATCGGAGCACCCAACATACCACCCCATTTCCGCTTGCTCGCGGGAACCCGCAAGAGGCGAATCCGTTTTTTCCGGACCAGACCGGAGAGCCGGTAAAGGCTGAAAACGGACGAAAACGGAGTAGGGTCATGATTTCTCGCCGGTTTGTTCTTGGGATAACGGCTGTTGCAATATTATCCGCGACAGCTTCGCCGGTTTTGGCGGTTTCTCGCCGAAATGCGGCCATGCGAATGCTGGACACCGACAATGACGGAACGCTCGATCTCGCTGAGGCGAAGAAGGCCGCGTCAGCCGTGTTTGCGAGACTGGACCGCGATCACGACGGAACGCTCGACAGACGCGAGCTGAGGGGAAGATTGAGCGCCAGCGAGTTCGCCGCCGCCGATCCCGACCATGACGATACATTGACGATGGAAGAGTATCTTGGCCTCGTCGAGCGGCGCTTCAATGCAGCAAATCCGGACAAGGATGGAACCCTGGACGCCAAGGAGCTGAACACCAGCGCCGGTCGTGCATTGCTGCGATTGCTGAGGTAGTCGGCGATTGCAAGATCACAACGTTACTTTTCGCAAGCGAAAACTTGCGTTACCTCGGTGGCGGCTCTACCTTCTGTTGGCGCAACAGCGCGACCAAAATCCAAGGAGGTTCGAAATGGCCTGGAAGGCTCCAAAGATTGTCGAAGTGTCGGTGGGCATGGAAATCAACATGTACGCCTGCGCAGCGCGCAAGTAAGCCTCGATGGAGATGACCTGCCCGGTTCAACAAGCACTTTCTGCTTTCGAACCGGAGCAGGCGTCCTGCAATCTAAAGTAGTCTACCCTGTTCATTTTGAAAAATTGATTGGCGCTTTCGCTCTGATGAGCGCCCCGGACTGGCCCCGGACTAGACGCCGCTTCCGCGCCGATTCCCGGCCGCACCAAACCTTCAATCGCCACTTTTGGAGGGGATAGGCCGATCCCATCGCCTCGCCATTGATCCTGATCCCGTGATAGGATTTTCTTTCGATCGGTAAGCTATCCTCTTCCGTTCCTCAGCGGCTATTGGATCGTGGATGTCTTTTGGCGCTGCAGCGTTTCGGACTGCGCTCTTGTGCTTGTCGACGCTTGCGCCGGCATGCGCGCATGCCGAAGAGATCGATACCGAGCATCTATACGGATTCATGATCGGGACCGATGTCGGCAACCTCGGAGAACGCGAATTCCAGACGCAGACGACCGGGCGCTTCGCCAAGTCCGCAGGCGGTTACCGGGCGATCGAGGAGGAGGCCGAACTGGAATTCGTGCCGGTCAAAAATTTCAGGATCGAAGTCGGCAGCTCGTTTTCCTATTACAACGTCAGCGGCGTTCCAGGTCTTGAGGATCGCAACCAGCTTGACTGGCAGGGGGTGTCCCTCGATTTGCGCTACAAATTCCTTGACCGCAGGACAGCGCCCTTCGGCCTGACTTTGGCGCTTGAGAGCCGCGCCCGTCAGATCGATGATCTGACCGGGGCGCCCTCACGAAATTACTCCACCGAATTGACGCTGGCGGTCGAGCGCGATCTGGTGGAGGACCGCGTCGTGGCGGCGTTCAACCTGTTCTACGAACCGGAATCGACCCATTTTTTTGGAAAGGCATTCGCCGAGCAGGAATCCACCGCCGGCGCCGCGGCGGCGGTGATGGTGCAACTGCGGCCAGGATTCCTGATCGGAGGCGAAGCGCGGTATTTTCGAAAATACGAAGGTTCGGCTCTCGACAGCTTTGCCGGACAGGCCCTGTTCGTCGGGCCGACCGCATACTGGCAGTTGTCGGAGCGTTCGAGGTTAACGCTGGCCTGGAGCCCCCAGGTTTGGGGCCGGCCGACCGGGTCCCCAGCCGCGCTGGATCTCCTCAACTTCGAACGCCATCAGGCCCGGCTGATCTTCGGGTTCAATTTCTAGCTCCAGCTGAGCAAAGCTCATCAGTATCGCAATGCGGAATCTCGCTAATTTGAAACTTTGCCCTCATCTGGCCGTATCCCCTCTTGTGGTTATATGGTGCTCGCGGCAGAGGATTCGGTATGAACGCAATCACTCTCATAGTGACGGTCTGCGCAGTATTGTCGCCGACAACCTGTGAAGAGACCTACCTGACATATTCGGGAGGCACATCGTTGCGGCAATGCGCCATGGGCGCACCGCCCTATATCGCCCAGTGGATTGGCGCACACCCGAAATGGAACGTCGTAAGCTGGCGCTGCGAATACCCGCACAGCAAGGACAAGGCGCATGCCGCCGGCGCGGCGTCTGCGGGATGAGCCGTCAGGCGCAGCCTTTCGCGGCCACGCACTACTTTTTACATTCGGTCAAGTCCTTGTCCGCGATGGAGAACACGGCGTCTGCCCTTATCTCGATATTCCGCACCACACATTCGCGCTGGTCGCGGTAGTTGACCCTCACGTCAAAGCGTCCCGGTTCTATTCCCGTGATGCGCAGCCGTTCATCGTGATCGACCTCGCCGTCCTTGTCGTTCGCCGTCTGATTCGGCCCCCAGTCGTTCTTGCCGGCTGGCGAGAGCTGCAGGCCCGAAATGGTGGCCGTGGTCAGATTCCAGAACCTGATGCCCTTCTTGCCTTGTGCCGCAAGCTCGCTGCTGCAGGCGAGCGAAAGCACCAGCGCCAGGCCCCATCGCATCATTGTCAGCTCCTCTCTCGGCAAATGCTTGGCCGGCTAATTCCGGATCAGACGGTCGCGATTTTTCGCCTTGTCGAAATTCTTCGCCTGGTCCAGCCCGATCGGTGCGACCAGTTTCGCCGACGCCAGGTCAGCGCCCTCGAAATCCGTACCAGTCAGCGTAACGCCGGTCAGATCGGCGCCACCAAGCTGGGCACCCCTCAACGAAGCGCCGGTCAGGTCGGCGCCCTTGAGCGAGGCAAATTCGAGATCGACGCGCGACAGATCGGCCCCGCGCGCGTTTACTCGCTCCAGATTTGCGGATTTGAATACGGCACGCATGAGGCCCATCGACTGGTTGCGCATGTCGGCACCCAACTTCGCATCCGCAATCGAGGCTCCGACCAGGCTCGCGCCGGTCAGGTCGGCGGCAACGCGCGAATTCGAGAGGTCTGCGCCGTCGAGATGCGCGCGCGCCATCTGCGAAGCGAACAGGTTCGCCCCTTTCAGGTTGGCCCGCGTCAAATCCGCATCAAGCAACCATGCCTGATCGAGGACGGCATGTTCAAGGTTCGCGCCTGCTAGCCTGGTTTTGTTGAGGCGCGCGCTGCGAAAGATTGCGCGGGAGAGGTCAAGTCCGGAAAGGTCGAGATTGGACAGTCTTTTCCCCGTGAAATCGGCCGGCGCGGCGCCTGCGGCGGCAACGGCCGCCTCAAGGTCAGCGCGGTTCATTTCGGCCGAGACCATGTCTGGCGAGGAAAGATCCACGCCGCGCATCATGTCCTGCGCGGTTGCGCTCAGGCAGAGCAGGCCAAGGCCGAGTGCCGCATTTGCAAGAATTCGCCCCATCGGCACCTCCTTTCCCAAACGCAGTAACCCACGTTCCCGCCTCATCTTCAATCACGAATTCGGTGGGGCGTTTCCCTGACGCTCTCGTTCTTATTATAATGGCAAGAGTTCGCCACCCCAGGAGGGATGTGATGGTGTTTGCGCAATCGCTGCGGATGGGCGCATGCCTCTTGTTCGTACTCGCAATGATGGCGATCCCTGCGGGCGCCGACGACGTCAACGATTACCCCACGGTGGCGCGGGCGGAATATGTATTCGGCTGCCTGAAGGCAAACGGTGAAACGCGACAGGCAATCAGTCGATGCTCTTGCTCGATCGACGTCATTGCCTCGCTGCTGCCCTACGATCGCTACGTCACGGCCGAGACGGTCTTGAGCATGTCCCAAGTGCGCGGAAACCTCGGCGGAGAATTCCGATCGTCCGAACAGGCGGCGAGCGCGCTCAACGACCTGCGTCGGGCCCAGGCCGAAGCCGAAGTGAGATGTTTCTGATCATCGGTGTCCGCGCGCCGCCGATTCAGACCGCTTCGGCAGCCTCATATTCCTGAGTTTTCGACCGGCCATTCGCCCTGGAACAGGTGGCCTTCGGTGTCCCTGGCCTCGACGCGAACGCGCTTGGCTCCGTTCGGGACATAGGCAAAGCGAATGTTGGGATCTTCGGAAATCGAAATGCCGCCCTGCATTGCGAGCACCAGGGTATCGTCCTGCCATATCCGCAACTCGTTGATGAAGAACGCTGGAATATAGAGCCGCGTGAGCTGATCCATCTGCAGGCCCGAATTGTTGGGGTGACCAATCATGATCTGGGCCTCGCGGGTGCCGTTTTGGGGCCCATCGGTAGCCTTGGCAAATTGTCTGAATCGTATCTGGCCAAGCCGTGCCTTGGCTTCCTCGGCATTTTTGGCAGCGGGCGCCGAACATCCGCCGGACGCCTTCACATAGGTTTTTGTCATGTAGAGCTTGCCGTCGCTCAGTTCAGCGACCGCGTGGACGTCGGTGTAGTTGTTGACGCGGATGCGGGTCGAGATCTCGGATACCGACGAATCCTGTCCAAGTTCAAAACGCGCCGCCATGGGCGCCGGATTCTGGTCGATGACAAGGGTGATCGCCACGACCCGACGGTTATCGGCCGGTGAAAGTGTGATGCGCAATGTGACCGGGACGATCGCGGCGTCCTCGGCGCGATAAGGCATCTCGATTGCGACAATGCCGGCGCCTTCGTCAATCTGGCGGTTGTTGAAGATGTCCTGGACCAGTCCCGGCCAGGGATCAAAGCTATCCGGCGTGGCCGCCTGAATTGAGCCAGCGCCTATTGGCGTGACGGTCATGAGACCGGCAACCAGGAGAAAGCGGCAATGGCGAGCCAGCATTCACGTGGTCCTTTCGGTAACCGAAGGACAACGAACATACTCGATCGACCCGACTATTCCCATTCAATTTCCGAGAAGGCGGCTGTGGCGTTACGCGCATTATAATCGTCAAACAGCTTCCATCGCGACCGCTCCGAGAAGGCGGCGGTATCGGCTGCTGACCGTATCGGCTTCCCTTGGGCGACCAGTGCGCGGATGTCGGCCGCCAATTTCTCCAGGTAACGGCGTTCGTCGAGCAATGCGGCCGGCCAATTGCTCACGGGACCGTGACCAGGAACCACCTGCTGTGCGGGAAGTGCTGCAAGTTCGTCGATCACCTTCAGCCAGCCACGGATGCTGCCGTCAACAACGGGTACATGAGCGAGGAAGACAAGATCGCCGCCGAAGAGGGTACCGGTCTGCTCGTCGAGCACGGTGAGGTCGCTGTCGCTGTGGGCCACAGGCCATGCGCGCAATATCAGATTCCTTTGGCCGAGATCGAGGGTGAGCGTGCCGTCCACCAGCAGCGTAGGCTCAACAATACGCACCTTGTCGATCAGATCCCCGCCCATGATCCGTCGAAACGCGTCGATGTAGAATGCCCCCCGCACGGCAAGAGCTTGCGGCAAATTCTTGTGGCCAACGAACCGGGTACCATTTTCATCGAATGCTGCATTGCCAAAAACATGGTCCGGGTGGGCGTGCGTGTTGATGACGTAGCGGATCGGCTTGTCGGTACGCTCGCGAATGGCAGCCAAGAGCCGCTCGCCTTCGCGAGCGCTGCCGCCGGTATCGATCACCGCGACTGCATTGCTGCCGATCACGAATCCGACATTTGCGATCGCGCCCTCATTTTCTTTCGTCATCAGTTCCGTCGCGCCGGCATGAACGAAGACGCCGGGAGCGACTTCGCTGGTCGGCAACGCGTCCTGCTGTGCGTGAGCGAATGACAGCCCAGAACTCAGCAAGAGGCCGGCAAGAATGAGTGGGCGAGTGATCATCTGTAATGTCATCCAAAGCTGCATCGTCCGGGGCTACAAATATGTTATTGTGCGCTCCAACGGCCGGGCCTAGCATCCAGCGGTTTTCGCCTCAATTGGAACTAGGTTCACCGGTTCACTGACTTGCCGATGTTTCGCGCGGCTTCGCTTGGATGCACATGGCGGTCCTTGGCACGACGTTGTTCGAGCTCGGATTGGCGGTGGGCGCATCGGAGCCCGACGGGCCAATAGAGGGCGAATAAAATAAACGCGAATAAAATGGGAGGTTTCGTCATGCGGAAGGTGCTTGTTGCAACCTGTCTTGCCGCGACCACGACGTTTGGCGTAGGCAGCGCCAGTGCCAACGAGGAACTGCTGAAGATGTCGGATAACCCGAAGGACTGGGTGATGCCGACCGGCAACTACGCCAATCAACGATACTCGAAGCTCAATCAGATCACGGCAGCCAATGTCGGCAAGCTGCAGGTGGCCTGGACGTTCTCCACCGGTGTGCTGCGCGGCCATGAAGGCGGCCCGCTGATCATCGGCGATACCATGTATGTGCATGCGCCGTTCCCCAACACGGTCTATGCGCTCGACCTTGCCCACGACAACAAGATCCTCTGGAAGTACGAGCCCAAGCAGGATCCCAACGTCATTCCGGTGATGTGCTGCGACACCGTCAACCGCGGCCTTGCCTATGGCGACGGCAAGATCTTCCTGCACCAGGCCGACACCACGCTGGTGGCGCTCGATGCCAAGACCGGCAAGGTGGCGTGGACTGCCAAGAATGGCGATCCCAGCAAGGGCTCGACTGGTACCTCGGCGCCGATGGTGATCAAGGACAAGGTCCTGATCGGCATTTCCGGCGGTGAGTTCGGCGTCCAGGCCCATATGACCGCCTATGACATCAAGACCGGCAAGCAGGTCTGGCGCGCCTATTCGGAAGGCCCGGATGACCAGATCCTGGTCGATCCGCAAAAAACCACCGAGCTTGGCAAGCCGGTCGGCAAGGACTCCAGCCTGAAGACCTGGGAAGGCGATCAATGGAAGATCGGCGGCGGGGCGACCTGGGGCTGGATCTCCTACGACCCGCAGCTCAACCTGATCTACTACGGCTCGGGCAACCCCTCGACCTGGAATCCGAAGCAGCGTCCCGGCGACAACAAATGGTCGATGACGGTCTGGGCACGCGATCCGGACACCGGCATGGCCAAGTGGGTCTATCAGATGACCCCGCATGACGAATGGGACTATGACGGCGTCAACGAGATGATCCTTTCCGATCAGCAGATCAGCGGGACCGCTCGCAAGCTGTTGACCCATTTCGACCGCAACGGCCTCGGCTATACGCTGGACCGTGCCACCGGCGAATTGCTGGTCGCAGAAAAGTACGATCCGAAGGTCAACTGGACTTCCGGCGTCGACATGAACAAGAGCTCGCCGACCTATGGCCGGCCGAAGGTGCTCGACCAGTACTCGACCGACAAGCAGGGTGAAGACCACAACGTCAAGGGCATCTGCCCGGCGGCGTTGGGCAGCAAGGACGAGCAGCCGGCGGCGTACTCGCCGGACACCCAGCTGTTCTATGTGCCGACCAACCACGTCTGCATGGACTACGAGCCGTTCAAGGTGAGCTACACCGCCGGCCAGCCCTATGTCGGGGCAACGCTGTCGATGTATCCGCCTCCCGGCGAGAGCAACATGGGCAACTTCATTGCCTGGGACGGCAAGACCGGCAAGATCGTGTGGTCGAACAAGGAAGAGTTCTCGGTCTGGTCGGGAGCGCTGGCGACCGCGGGTGGAGTGGTGTTCTACGGCACGCTGGAAGGCTACCTGAAGGCGGTCGATGCCAAGACGGGCAAGGAGCTTTACAAGTTCAAGACCCCGTCGGGCATCATCGGCAACGTCACGACCTATGAGCAGGGCGGCCGGCAGTATGTTGCGGTACTGTCCGGGGTCGGCGGCTGGGCCGGCATCGGGCTGGCTGCGGGCCTGACCGATCCGACCGCGGGTCTTGGCGCAGTCGGCGGTTATGCGGCGCTGAGCAACTACACCGCGCTCGGCGGCACGCTGACGGTGTTCGCACTGCCGCAGTAAAAAAGCCAACAACCGTCCCGGCGCGGATCTCGTCCCGCGCCGGGACGTTCTGTCACCGAATGCTTAAAGGACAATCGCCCGCGCGAGACCTGGTTTGCCTGCCGCGACCACCTTGGCGGCGGCGAAGGTGTGTTTGCGGCGTCAATCATTCCACGCCGCCGCGAGGCGAAAGGAGATGAAGATGGAAAATGCCGCCTCTCGCCGGTGGGGCATCATCGTGCTCGCTTGCGTGGCCGCCGCTGCGATGGCCGGTCGGGAAAGCTCGGTCGCGCAGCAGTTGCCCGACAATACCGATCTGTCGATCGAACTGGTCGATCCAAAGGTGTTGAGAGTATGTGCCGACCCCCGCAATCTTCCGTTCTCGGATGAAAAGGGCGAAGGCTTCGAAAACAAGCTGGCTGAGCTATTTGCCGAAAAACTTCAGAAAAAGCTGGACTATACGTTTTTTCCGCAGGCAACCGGCTTCGTTCGCATGACACTCGCGGCCCATCGCTGCGACGTTATCATGGGGTTCCCGCAAGGGGATGAGCTCGTGCAAGGCACCAACCCCTATTATCGCACGGCCTATGCGTTGGTTGCCAAGCCGGGCAGCGGGCTGGAAGACGTGGCTTCACTGGGTGACGAACGCCTGAAGGGTAAACATCTGGGCATCATCGCAGGAACACCGCCGGCTACCAACATGGCTGTGAACGGACTCATGGCCAACGCCAGACCTTATCCGCTGATGATCGATACCCGTTTCGATTCGTCGGCAGGGGCCATGATGAAGGATCTCGCTGCAGGTGCGATCGATGCCGCCATTTTGTGGGGGCCGATGGCGGGCTACTACGCCAAGCAAGCCGCCCCGCCGCTCCATGTCACGCCACTGGTGCAGGAAAAGTCGGGCCCGAAACTGATTTACCGCATCGGCATGGGGGTTCGTTCCGCCGATCAGAACTGGAAACGGCTGCTCAACCGTCTGATTCAGGAGAACCAGCCGGCGATCAACAAGCTCCTGCTCGATTTCGGTGTGCCGCTGCTGGACGAGAACGATCGGCCGATCACCGCGGAGTTGACGACCAGATAGCCATGAGGTGGGCGCGCGCGGGCATCATCGCCGCAATCGTCGTATTGACGGCGACTGCAAACGCACAGGACAGGCCAGCCGAACCGGAAGGGTACCGCGACGACAATTATCGTTCCCCAGTGCCGGCAACGCTTGCCGGTGCGCGCGTTCTGACAACCGAACAGGCTGAAGAGATCTGGCGTTCCAAATCCGGCGTCTTCATCGACGTGCTTCCGCGCCCGCCAAAACCTGCCAATTTGCCTGCCGGCACGGTTTGGCGCGACAGGCCGAGGCTGAACATTCCCGGCAGCGTGTGGCTTCCGGACACCGGTTACGGAGCGTTGGCCCCGTCGACGGAGGACTATTTGCGCAATGGTCTTGTCCGCGCCTCGGCCGGCGATCCCACCAGGCTGCTGGTCATCTACTGCCAGGCCGACTGCTGGATGTCGTGGAATGCAGCAAAGCGGGCCCGATCCTATGGCTACTCCAACGTTGCCTGGTACCCAGAGGGCACCGATGGTTGGCAAAACGCCGACCTGCCACTGGTCGTTTCAGAGCCGGAGCCGAGGCCCGTCGAGGAGGGGGTGCCGACGCGTTGAGGAGGCTATTCCATTTCCTGCTGGATGATGCGGGCCAACGCGAACAGCCGCTGATCGATCGCGGTCGGCACCTCGCACACGAATTTGATCACGCGCCGCCGGTCCTCAAAGATCCGGGTTTCCCAGATCAGCTGATTGCTGAGTTCGTCTATCCTGGTCTGATCCTTGGTTTGCTGGTCCTGCAGCGATTGCAGCCCGACGGTATCTGAGCGAACCTTTTCGGCGGCCTCGCGCTGCTTGCGCGTTGTGCGTTCAAGGCCGTTCATCACTGCGGTCCGCTCGGCATTGAGCGTTTCAAACAAGCCCGCAAACACAAGCTTTCCCCGCTCGGCCTTTTCGGAAGGCGCCTCCTTGAGAAATTCGGCAATCTCTTTCTCCGCCTGATCAAGCGGAGTGCGCCGGACCGCAAGGCGAGCGACCAGCTGACTGATCTTCGGGCTATCTCTCCACTTGCTCGTGGCATCGTCGAGAGCAGGACCGCTCCATACTGCTGCGAGCGAAATCTCAGGTACCTTCGCCTGGGCGCACGGCCAGTCCGGATAGCGCGGATCGGCCGCGAGGCATCGGTCAGCCATGCCTGTCACCGCAACAATTACACAGAACGCCCTCAACGATCTCATGACTCGCCTCCAGCAGGTCCGCGACGGCTGAATCCACGGGCCGGATCGTAGGCGAACATCGCGCCGATCATGAAGGCGGCTGTGCAGCCGCCGACCACCGCCAACGAAACCAGGTTCAGCTTTCCATACAAGGCGAACCGGATCAGTTCGACCGCATGGGTGAAAGGATTGAATTGACAGACGTAGTAAAGCATCGGGCTTCCCTCCTGTACTCGCCACAGCGGGTAGAGGGCCGAGGATGCGAAGAACATCGGAAAGATCACGAAGTTCATGACGCCCGCGAAATTCTCCAGTTGCTTGATGCCGGACGAGATCAGCATGCCGAGCGAGCCGAGCATCAGTCCGGAGAGCGCCAGCGCGGGCAAGACCGTCAGATAGCCGATCGGCGGCGGCTCGATATCCCAGATCCACGCGATCAGCAGGAAGGCATAGACCTGAAGAATCGAAACCGCGGCACCGGCGAGAAGCTTGCAGAACAGGAGATACCAGCGCGGCAGCGGGCTGATCAACAGGGTGCGCATGTTGCCCATCTCGCGATCGTAGACCATCGAAAGCGACGATTGCATGCCATTGAAGAGTTGAATCATCGCCATCAGCCCGGGCGTGATGTAGACCTCGTAGAGAACATAGGTTTCGTAAGGCGGGATGATGGAAATTCCGAGCACCTGACGGAAACCGGCGGCGAAGATGAACAGCCACACCAGCGGGCGTACCAGCGCGGAAATGAAACGTTCGCGCTGGTGAACGAAGCGCAGGCCCTCCCGCCAGACAATCCCGCCCATGCAGGTCAGATATTCCGCGAAGGAGAAGCCCGCAGGCCTGTCGCTGGCGATCACTGCGCTCATGACGCTACCTTCCCGGGGCCCGGAGCGGTTTCGGTCAATTGTGCGAAGGCAGAATTTAGATCCCGTGCCCCGGTCTTGCCGACGACGGAGGTGACCTTGCCCTCTGCCAGTACCCGACCCTGATGCAGAACGACAAGACTATCGTTCGCTTCAATCTCGTCGAGAAGATGCGTGGCCCACAGCACGCCGGTACCTTGCTCGGCGACAAGGCTCCTGACATGCGCAAGGATCTCGGCTCGGGCCTTGACGTCGAGCCCGACAGTCGCCTCGTCGAGCAGCAAAAGGCGCGGCCGGTGCAAAAGTGCGCGAGCAATCTCAAGGCGCCGCATTTGCCCGCCCGAGAGGTCGCGAACCTTGCTGTTGTGACGCTCGGAGAGTCCGATGCGCGACAGCAATTCCTCCGAGCGCAGTCGCGCCTCGCGCCGGGAGATGCCGTGAAGCGCTGCATGATAGAGCAGGTTTTGCGTGACCGAGAGATCGAGATCGAGCGTCCGCGGCTGAAACACCACGCCCATGCACCGAAGCGCTGCGCCCGACTCCTGCTCTACATCGTGACCGAAAATCCTGATGCGTCCAGCCTGCAACGCGAACAGGCGGGTGATGATCGAAAACAGCGTACTCTTGCCCGCCCCGTTGAGGCCGAGCAGCGCCGCAAATTTTCCAGCCGTTACCGTGAAGCCAACATCGTCAAGCGCCTTGCGAGAACCGTAGCTGTGGCTCACGCCCTCGACCACCAGCGCCACGGAATCCGGCGCGTCCTCAAGAACGGTTGCCTGGTCAGCGATGGAAATGCCGCCTATCATCATTGCTTCGCGATCGTGATGCCCCATGGCAATTCGCCAACCTGAATGGTCTTGATCACCTTGAGCGCGGCGACGTCGATGACGGAGACGTCGTTGGAGATGCCATTGGTGACGAGAAGATATTTCTGGTCCGGCGTGAACGCCATGTGCCAGACCCGCTGTCCGACCAGGAGATATTTGATCACCTTGTGGCCGGCGACGTCGACCACCGCAACGCGATTGGCAGGGCCGAGCGCGACGAATGCGGTTTTGTCGTCGGCAGCGATACTGATGCCAACGGGCTGGATCGCTTCCTGCCGCAGGCCTGGAATTTCGAACGTGATCTTGGTCGTGACCACGTGCTTGACCGGATCGATCACCGAGACGGTACCGCCGATTTCGGAGGAGACCCACAATTCCGAGCCGTCGCTCTTGAACTCGGCAAAACGCGGACGCGAATCAACCAGCACATTGGCGACAATCTGGCGCATCTCGGTGTCGATGAAATGGGCCATATTGGTGGTTTCGGAAGTGTTGATCAGGATTTTTCCATCCGGACTGATCGCCATGCCCTCAGGTTCGACACCGACCTGAAGGTCTCCCATCCGTGCGCGCCGCTCGAGATCGATAAGCGTGACCGTATTGTCGTTCTCATTGGCGACGTAGAGAATTTTGCCGGCCTTGTCCTGGACAAAGAGTTCGGGGTCCGGACCCGAGGGCAGGGTGTCCGCGACTTCCTGGGTGGCCGTGTCGATCATCTGAATGGTATCGTCGTCGCCGACGGCGACGAGAACGAACTTGCCGTCCCTGGTGAATTCGATCCCGCGCGGCCGCTGCCCGACCTTGATGGTCTTGATGACCGCCCATTTATCGGTATCGATCACCGAAACCGTATTGCCTTTCTCGTTCGACACGTAGGCGACGAAGCCATAGCAGGGCAGAGCGCCGGCAAGCCACAAGACGGTTCCAAAGAGCAGGCAAGAACGCCACATCGATGAGAGCTCCATTGCACGTTCAGTGCAGCTTGCACCTGGTTTCGGGTTGATCCACTCCAAGCGTATCGAGTTCCGAGACCTGGTGCAGAAATCCTTCCTGTGGTGACACCGAAACCACCATGCGGCCATCGGCCAAAAGGATTGGCTGTCGAAGCTGCAGGTTCCAGGGCCGCAGCGTCAACCGCTGGCCCTTGAAGGCGGCTACGGAAAAGTCGGGCCCCCTGAGGAAATCGAACACCGTCTTGCGATCTGCGGAATTCACGCGCGATACCGCCTCCCCGATCATGCGTACCGCCGTCCATGCCTGCATGTCGAGGGCGGTCATGTGCCGCGAGTTCAGCTTGAGAAAACGATTTTGCATCTGCACCGCCCCCCATTGGTCCTGCGCTGCGTCCCAGCTTTTCGGAACGAGGCCGGCAGATCCCGCGACCGGACGAGGGTCCCAGGTCCGGTAAGGCAGATAGGGGGCGAATACCTCGCTCTCGTCGGCGGCGACGAGAACATCATAGGCTGGCGCCTGCTGGGTGAATACCGGCATCTGACGCTGAATCAGCGTCACGCCGCTGTCGGTGCGCCGCGCGCCGCCGGTGTCCTCGAAGACCCGCTCCTGCACGATCTTGGCGCCAAAGCGCGCGGCCGATCGGCGCAGCGCATCGGCAAAAAGCCTGTCTTCATCATGTGATCCGATCACCATCAACCAGCGCCTCCACTGCTTCCAGACCAGATACTGGGCGAGCGCGTCTGCGAGCATCGAGCGCGTCGGCGCGACATGAATCACATTGGCCCGGCAATCCTGCTCGCGCAGGCGATCGTCTGTCGCGCCAACATTGAACAACACCACTCCGCGATCGCGGATTGCGTCGGCGGCCTTGATCAAGGCCTCCGCGGGCAGATCGGCGACGATAAAGGTTATGTTCTGGTCGGCCAGTTGCGTCGCCGCTTTTGCCGGATCATCGGTCTCCTTGAGCCGCATCTCATGAAGCGTGAAATGTTGATTGAGGAATTTGCCCGTCGTGTTGTTGTCGTCGATCGCAAGCCGCGCACCGGCGACGCCGTAATCCGCCGCCGGCTGCTCGACCAGCGAAAGCGTCGGCTTGACGGTGGCCCGCCGCAGATAGCCGACGCCGATTTCGACGGGATCGGCGGCAAGCGCCGTGACAGACGTGTTCAGGACGAAAAGGAGACCTGCCAATAGCCGGATCAAATATCCCGCGGGAACTTGCCCTCGACCGAGGAAGGGTGTGGTTCGGGTTTCAAACATTACCGAACTACCTTACACTCTGCGAAGTGAATGCACGAACCATGGTCATGCGAAGTCTCGGTCTTGCCATCGCGCTATTTATCTCCTCGCCGGTCGCAGCCGAACCGCTCAGGGCGGCCATATTCGATTTCGAACTGCTCGATACCAGTCTTCAAGGCGAAATAAAGGGACCGCAAGCCGACGAGCAGCGACGTCTCAAAGATGTGACCGACCAGTTGCGCAAAGGACTGGCCGAGGCCGGCAAGTTCGTGATCGTGGATATTTCACCGGTCAATGCTGCGGCGCACGCCAGCAATCTGCAATCCTGTGGCGGCTGCGACGTCGACTATGCGCGGCAGCTTGGCGCCGATCTCGCGATCACCGGCGTGGTTCAAAAGGTCTCCGCCCTCATCCTCAACATGAACATCTACTTGCGGGATACCCAGACCGGACAATTGATCGCCGGCATGAGCGCGGATTTTCGCAGCAACACCGACGAGTCCTGGTCGCGCACGATGAGCTATTTGCTGCGCAACCGGCTGCTTGCACCAAATTACGGCTCGCCCCATTGAGGGACTGCCGGAATCTAGGCCTTGAGCCGTTCGGCATGCCAGCGCAGGTGATCGGCCATGAAGGTCGAAATGAAGTAGTAGCTGTGGTCGTAACCTTGGTGCATCCGCAGCGTGAGCGGGATGGTCGCCTTGGCGCAGGCGCGTTCCAATAATTCCGGCCGAAGCTGTTCTCTGAGGAATGGATCGGCATCGCCGATATCGACGAGGAGTTCGGAAAACCTCGCACCATCCTCGATCAGCGCAACCGCATCATGCTTGCGCCATAGATTCCTGTCGTCTCCGAGGTAGCCGCCGAGCGCCTTTGTGCCCCAGGGAACTTGCGAGGGCGATGCGATCGGCGAGAACGCGGTGGCGGCGCGGTAGCGGTTGGGATGGGAGAGGGCGATCGTGAGTGCGCCGTGCCCGCCCATCGAATGCCCGAAAATGGACTGCCGCTCACGATCGACCGGAAAATTCGCGACGATCACCTCGGGAAGTTCTTTGGTGACGTAGCTCCACATGCGGTAATTCCGCGAAAAGGGAGCTTGCGTGGCGTCCACGTAAAAGCCGGCGCCGAGCCCGAAATCGTAGGCGCCCGAGGGATCTCCGGGCACACCTTCGCCGCGAGGGCTGGTATCTGGTGCTACAAGAATTAACCCCAGTTCGGTGCAGGCCTTTCGGTATTCGCCCTTTTCTGTGACATTGGCGTGGGTGCAGGTCAGACCGGACAAATACCAGACCACCGGAAGCCTGGAGCCATCCTGATGCGGAGGAACGTAGACCGAAAAGGTCATCGCCGTTCCGGTCTCACGGCTTGCGTGTTTGTAAACACCCTGCATGCCGCCGTGTGACTTGTTGAGCGAGACGGTTTCAAGCGACATGTTTTTCAGCTCCGAAGGCGCGGGGTGGGCAACTAATCGTGTCAAATTGCTGGATCGTGTCCATCCTTGACGCTACCACAAAGCGCGTGTCGCATCTTGCTGCAGATTATTGCTGGAGTGACTTGGCTGTGCTGCGACGCAGAGGAGCTCTGAATCATTCTAAATCGCAAACCAGAGGCTGTTTGTCTCCGTCAGCCCGCGCAGACGTGGCGGAGAAACGGCTTGATTTCGCTCTCAGTCAAAGCCGTCGGCTAGACGAAGGGGGAGGTTGCCGTACTATCATGGAGCCTGACCGGCGCGGGGCGGAAAGCGCGATGGGATAGGGGCCGATGCGCGCTCGTTGGTTGGCAGTTATGCTGGTGTCGGTAGGGGTATCTGCCGGGAATGAGTGCGCGCGTGCCCAGACCGGGCCCGGCGAAGCGCAACCTTTGCCTCCGATCGTCGTTTCGCCAGCGGCACCCAAGCCGAGGCCCGCCGCTGCCCGTACCGCGCCTCGTACTCCGAGAGCTGCCCGGCCGGTGCCCGCTCCGCGGGTAGCGGCCGCGCCGCCGGCGAGCCCCTCGCCAAGCCCGTCGCTTTATCCAACCACTCCGATTCCGGGATCAGGGATCGACCCCGACAAGGTGCCGGCCGCCGTCAACGCCGTCGATGCCAATCAGATCGAGCGGGAGCACTCGTCGAATATCGCGAATGCCCTGGAGAAATTTGTCCCGGGCATCGTCGTCAACGAAGTCGCGGGCAATCCCTTCCAACCCAATGTGCAATTCCGCGGCTTTGTCGCTTCCCCTGTATCGGGCACGCCGCAGGGGCTCGCGGTCTACCAGAACGGCGTGCGCATCAACGAAGCGTTTGGCGACACCGTCAACTGGGACCTGATCCCGACCGCCGCGATCCAGTCCGTGGCGGTGATCGCCAACAATCCTGCGTTCGGCCTCAACGCGCTGGGCGGAGCCATCAACATCACGATGAAGAATGGCTTCAACTACCATGGGGCCGAGATCGACACTATGGCCGGCTCCTACGGCCGCATCCAGAGTTCGGCACAGTGGGGCAGGCAGATCGACAATTATGCGGTCTATGGCGCGCTCGAAGGCGTGCACGATGACGGCTTTCGAAACTTTTCGCCATCCGAGATACGCCGCTTTTACGGCGACGTCGGCTACAAGAACGACGGCAACGAATTTCATCTCAACATGGGCGTCGCCGAAAACAAATTCGGCGCCACCGCGACGGCGCCGGTCGAACTCTTGGACCAATTTTGGGGCGCGACCTACACCACGCCGCAAACCACACAAAACCGCGTCGGCTATCTCAACCTGATAGGGAAGGTCGAAGCGACGCCGTCCTGGACCATCGAGGGCTCCGCGCATGTGCGGCGTTTTGAACAGAACATAGTGGATGGCAATCCAACCGGCACTCAGCCGTGTACCAACCCGGCTCTGCTTTGTTTTGGCGACGATACGACGCCCGCATTCGGCTTGAACGGCGTTCAGCTCGCCAATCCCTTCGCTCCCGATGCTGTTTTGGGCGAGCTTGATCGAAATACCACCCGCTCCACCACGGCGGGTGCCACGCTGCAGGCGACGAACTCCGATCAGCTGTTCGGGCACAACAACAAGTTCGTCGTCGGCGCCAGTTTCGATTCCAGCGTGACGAGGTTCACGGCAAGCGCGGAGCTCGGAACGATCGGTCCAAATTTTGTCGTCAGCGGAAGCGGCATATTTCTCGGGCAATCCGGCAATCCGGTGTCGATTGGCCCGGTCGACCTTCGCGCCACCAATCAATACACCGGGCTCTACGCGCTCGATACATTTGACGTCACGAATGCGCTGACGATCACAGGCGGCGGCCGCTTCAACCTCGCCAACATCGTGCTCGAGGATCAGATCGGCACCTCGCTAAACGGGGTTGACAACTTCAACCACTTCAACCCGCTCATCGGCGGCACCTACAAGATCACACCGGGATTGACGGCCTACACCGGGTATTCTCAGGCCAATCGCGCGCCAACCCCGCTCGAACTCAGTTGTGCGGACCCCGCGCGTCCCTGCATCATTGCGGCGTTCCTGGTATCGGATCCGCCCTTGAAGCAGGTCATTTCCCAGACGTTCGAAGCCGGCTTTCGCGGCAGCAGGGACTTGAGTGTCGGAACGCTTGGATGGAAGTTCGGCGTTTTCCGCACCGACAACACCGATGACATCCTGGCCATTCCAAGTCCGGTGCTGCAGGGATTTGGCTTTTTTCAGAACGTCGGCTCGACACGACGCCAGGGCATCGAAACCGAGGTCACCCTGAAGTCGAACGCGCTGCAGTTCTTTGCAAGCTATGCGCTGGTGGACGCACGGTTCCTCAATGCGCTGGAGCTCGCATCCAACAGTCCCTTTGCCGACGCCAACGGCAACGTCCAGGTGCTGCCCGGCAATCGCATTCCCGCAATTCCGCGCAATCGCGTCAAGGCGAGCATCGACTATTCCATCACTGACGCGCTCAAGGTCGGCGGAGACACGCTTTTGGTCAGCAGCCAATATTTTGTCGGTGACGAATCCAATCAGGCGCCGAGGGTGCCGGGTTACGCGGTTTTCAACCTGCACACGTCGTATCAGATCAACAAGACATTCCAGATTTACGGACGCGTGGACAACGTTCTGGACAACCGTTACGCGACCTATGGAACTTTTTTTGACACCACCGCCATTCCCAACCTCGCCAACGGCGGCGCCCCCTTTACCGATCCGCGTTCGCTCAGCCCGGCGCGACCGCGGGTGTTTTACGCGGGCCTGAAGGCCACTTTCTGAATCTTCAGCCGCTCCCGCGGCATCGTCGCGACGTGCCTCAATCTCTATCCCAATTTCGTCGCAATTTTGCCTGCCGAATCAACTCTTTCTGCAGAAGTCGAAAGCGCCGGAACGCGCTTCGGCTTTCGTAGGACACGAACCGTCTGCCATTCGAAAGGACAAGCCGAGACCATCGTCATGGAGGCAATTGCGCGGCCCAAACGTCAACCGGTTCGCATGCGAGGGCGGTCCTACGTCGCGTTTGTGTTCAGCCCGGTGGTTCCGATCATTGGGTGGCTTGAAGAGATAGACGCAACGCTGGAGCAATCGCCTGGTTTTTTTGTCGGCAAGCCGGTGGTGCTTGACCTATCCGCCGTCGAACTCAGTCAATCCGCGATCGCACAACTCGTTGCAAGCCTGCAACAACGAGACATTCGCATCCTCGGTATCGAGGGAGTGGAGGCCGATCGCCTCTCTGCGGCCATGCCGCCCTTGCTCGTCGGCGGACGCCATTGCGTGCTTCCGAGGAATGAGCCGAAGAAGGTGGAAGCCAGGTCGAAGCCAAACTCGCTGCTGCTCGACAACCAGGTACGTTCGGGTCAATCAATCGTCTTTCCCGATGGCGACGTGACCATCGTAGGCTCGGTCAGTTCCGGCGCCGAAATCGTCGCCGGCGGTTCGATCCATATCTACGGAACGCTTCGCGGCCGCGCGATGGCCGGCATCAACGGCAATTCGGGCGCGCGCATCTACTGTCAGAAAATCGAAGCAGAGCTGCTCGCCATCGACGGTTATTACCGAACGGCTGAGGAGATCGACGCCAGTCTGTGCGATCGGCCGTCTCAAGTGTGGCTCGCTGGCAAAGTCGTGCAAATTACACCGCTGAATTGATCTTAAGGGGAAACAAGAATGGCCAAGGTCCTGGTCGTGACGTCCGGCAAAGGCGGCGTCGGCAAGACAACTTCGACTGCCGCGCTCGGCGCGACGCTCGCGCAGATGGGGCAGAAAGTGGTGGTGATCGACTTCGATGTTGGCTTGCGTAACCTCGACCTCATTCTTGGGGCGGAACGGCGGGTGGTGTTCGACTTCATCAATGTGGTGCAGGGTATCGCCAATCTCTCGCAAGCTCTCATTCGCGACAAGCGCCTCGACAATTTGTGGCTGCTGCCGGCCTCCCAGACGAGGGACAAGGATGCGTTGACGGAGGAAGGCGTCAGTAACGTCATCGCGGAGCTTCGGACTCGATTTGACTGGATCGTTTGCGACAGCCCCGCCGGCATCGAACGAGGCGCGATGCTGGCGATGCGCTACGCGGATGAAGCGGTGATCATTACCAATCCGGAAGTCTCCTCGGTGCGCGATTCCGACCGCATTATCGGAATGCTCGATTCGAGGACCGTCAAGGCCGAGCAGGGCGGGCGGGTGGAAAAGCATCTCTTGATCACCCGGTTTGACACCGCGCGCGCAGCGCGGGGAGAAATGCTCAGCATCGACGACGTTCTTGAAATCCTCGGCATCCCGTTGCTTGGAATCATCCCTGAGAGCCAGGACGTTCTGCGAGCCTCGAACGTCGGCTCACCCGTTACCCTGAACGATGCATCGAGCGCGCCGGCGCGCGCATATATCGATGCTGCGCGCCGCCTGACGGGCGAAACCGTTCCGATGACGGTGCCCGCGCCGAGAAAGGGATTGATGGATCGATTGCTTGGACGGAGGGCCGCGTGATGCATCTGCCGTGGCTCTTCGGTGGCCGCACCGCCTCAGCGCCTGTTGCCCGGGAACGCCTGCAGATTCTGCTGGCGCACGAACGCGGCTCGCGTGGCCAGCCTGACTTGCTGGAACTGCTTCGGGCAGAAATCCTCTCGGTCGTCTCCCGGCATGTCGCCCTGGATCCGGAAAAAGTCATGGTTCGGATGGACAGGGGCGATTTGGTGTCGATGCTCGAGGTGGACATCGAAGTGCCTAACGTCGCCGAAAAGTGGATCGCCGCCACGACATGATCGACCACGGCCAGCGTACACTCCAGGCGAACCCTACCGCGGCGCCAGCCATGAACGAAACACCGCTCGATGCCCGATAGCCTGGTGCGATGATCCGAGCCGTGGACGAACGGTATTATTGCATCGACGGTTCGATCGGACGCAGAGCGGCTGAAGCTGCGGTAGCGGTCGTCGCGCAATTTCGGCGGCCCGATGAAGGTGGAGACGCCCCATCGAGTCGAACGCCGTGCGTCATACTGTGATATTTCGGACAGCGGTTAACCGGAATTTACTAAAGAGGCCGTCGTCTGTCCGATTTGCCTTGATTTCTGCACTATTCGAAGGACAAATATTGCGAAGTCACGCTTTGGAGGGGGACGGTGCAGCGGTCCGTACTGGCGTGGTTGCTCGTGGGGCTATTCGGGTGGGTTCTCGTCGGTTGTTCGCAAACGACGCTCTCACCGATGTCGGATGCGAGTTTCACTCAAAGAGACCGGCAACTGCTGGCTCATCCGCCTTACGCGCAGGCGAACATCCCCGAACAGTACCGTCGGCACATCGTCGACTATCCGTACAAGGAGCGGCCGGGCTCGATCCTGGTCGATTCCGACTCACGTTATCTCTATTACGTCCTGCCGCAGGGCAAGGCGATCCGCTACGGTGTAGCGGTAGGGGAGGAGGCAATGGCCTTCTCCGGCGTCGCTACCGTCGGCCGCATGGCCGAATGGCCTGACTGGATCCCGACGCCTGAAATTCAGGCGCGGCTCGGCCCGTATCCCTCACGCGTGCGAGGAGGTCCGGAGAATCCGCTCGGCGCGCGGGCGCTGTATCTTTATGAGGGCAGCAAGGACACTTTGTACCGAATACACGGCACCAATCAGCCGGAATATATCGGCCAGGCTATCTCGTCTGGTTGCATACGCATGACCAATGAGGACGTGATCGATCTTTTCAACCGGGTGAAGCCGGGCACGACCGTCGTCGTGCTCGCGTCTGGTCACGGTGAGCGGCTTGGGGGCCTGACGGGTCGGCGTGGTTGACTTAGTGGTCCGATTCCACCATTCGCATCCCGTCTCGGCAAGCAGTTTTGCGAATGTTGGAATCAAAGGACCACTAGCAAATGCGAGTTTCTAGTGGAGTTTTGGATTTGACATTCGCATTGCGGGTCTGCGGCTAGGTGGGTAGCGAATGTCAAATCCACTACACTAGTGCGGCGGATCTGACGTTCCTGTCAGTCTCGCCGCGAGTGCGTTCTAGGAACGTCAAATCCAAAGAGTTGCTGGTGTCCCTTTGGTTCAGACGTTCGGAAAAAGCGCGTGCGGCAAAGTCATACGAACGTCGGAACCGGACACTAGCGGTCGTTGAAGCTTCGAGGGGAACGGGAAATGAAACGACACTGGCGTTCGCTGTCCTGTTTTCTGACCTTGGCTGCTGCGCTCGCCATATGTTCGACAGACGCTGCCGCAAGATCCAGCCACAAGCCGCAGCATGCCAAGAAGTCGCATGAAGCGAGCGGAGCGCGTCACCACCGCAGCGCGGCGCTCAAGAAAGGCAAGCACACAAAGCATTCGACGGAGGCGCAGCGCAAGGCGGCGCCGCCCAGGGACGCATCGCCTCCGATAGACACGCCGCCGCTCACCGGCGATCTTGCTTTGGTCAGGGACGCCATCGACCTGACGCGCAAGGGCAAGATATCCGAGGCGACCGCCGTTCAGAAGACGATCGCCGACCCGGCGGCGGGCAAGCTCGTCGAATGGTTCATCCTGCGCCATCCGGAAGGTAACGCGAACTTCAGCCGATATGCGGCATTCATCGCCAACAATCCGGGCTGGCCGAGCATGGGACTCATACGCAAGCGCGCAGAGGCCGCGCTGTGGCAGGAGCGCAGCGACGCCGCAACCGTTCGCAGCTTCACCGGCAATCAGCCCATCTGCGCCAAGGGCCGCTTTGCACTTGCGCGCGTCCTTCTCGCCGAAGGTGACCGCGACGGCGCCGCAAGACTGGTCCGACAAGCTTGGCGCACGGAGGAATTGTCCGAGCGCTCCGAGGCCGATGCATACGAGCAATTTCGCGACCTGCTCACGCGCGAAGACTATCGCGCGCGCATGGACAGACGCATCGGCGCCAAGGATTTGTCGGGCGCCAGGCGTGCCGCGCAGTACCTCGGCAGTGACGAACTGTCGATCGTGAAGGCCTGCGCGGCCGGCAATTCGGACAAGGCTCTCGATCGGCTCGACGACGTCGCGACCGAGGCCCGCAACGATCTCGGATATGCGCTCTGCCGAATCCGCTGGATGGCGCATCATGACCGGATCGATGAGGCAACCCACCTGATGCTGTCGTCCGCACCGGAAAACATGGCGCTTCAGGATACGGATGAATGGTGGCGCGAACGGCGCAGCCTCGCCCGCAAGCTGCTCGATCAGGGAAAATTCGAGACCGCCTACCACGTGGTAAGCACTGCCGCGGTGCCGGCCAGCGAACACTATCGGGCCGATTTCCATTTCATGTGCGGATGGATCGCGTTGCGCTACCGCAATGATCCCGCAACCGCGCGGGCGCATTTCGCGCATATAGACGATGACTCCGCCAACCCGATCGTGCTGGCGCGGGCGAACTACTGGCGGGCCCGCGTCGCTGAAGCGACCGGGGAGAAAGAGGCGATGCGCGCCGGCTATGAGGCTGCCGCCCGTTATCCCACTGCCTATTACGGACAGATCGCGCGCGCGAAACTCGGTCTCGACCAGGTCGAGCTGCGAGCGCCCGGTCCGGTTACCGAGTCAGTGCTCGCGGACGAGCGCGTGCGTGCAGCCGATATGCTTTATACGCTCGGCGAGCGCGAAATTGTCCTGCGTTTTGTTGCCGACCTCGCCGAAGAGAACGCCGACGTACCGGTGCTGGTTGCGCTGGGCGAGCTGACGGGCCGCCGCAACGACGCGCGCGCCATGTTGCAGATCGGCAAGCCGGCGCTCGCCCGAGGGCTTGCGCTCGACCACTATGCATTCCCGACGATCGGAATCCCGCAGCACAGCCCGATCGGTCCCGAAATCGAGCGCAGCATCATCTATTCGGTCGCACGCACCGAAAGCGCCTTCGATCAGGCAGACAGGTCGTCGGCCAATGCGGTCGGCCTGATGCAGGTCACGCCGGAAGCCGGACGCGACACCGCCAAGCGGTTCGGGGTTGCTTATGACTGGGACCGGATGGTTTCAGATCCCGTCTACAATACGCAGATGGGCGCGGCTGAGCTCAGCGCGCTGCTGAAGGAATACGCCGGCTCCCACATCATGACATTCGCCGGCTACAACGCCGGCCGGGGCCGCGTCCGCGACTGGGTGAAAGCGCATGGCGATCCGCGCGATCCCAAGGTGGACGCGATTGACTGGGTGGAACGCATCCCGTTCTCCGAAACGCGCAACTACGTCCAGCGCGTGCTCGAAAATCTCCACGTCTACCGCGTCCGGTTCGGAAGCGGGGCCATGGCGGTGTCGAAGTCCGATCCGCGGCCGGCGAAGTCGCAGGAGGCCAACTCCACGTCGCCGTGAGGGTTAGTGTAGCATCCTGCCTCGGGTGGCGCTCATGCTGCGTGCGGGGCAGGTGGCCCGAAGGCTCACCAAGTCAAGGTCATGCCGACCTCAGCTCGGGAAACGAGCGCAGTCACCCGCTCATGGCTCTTTAGGCGCCACTTCCTGAATCCGCTCCCGCGACCGAGGCGCATCCGCGAATCAGCCTCTGACGGCCGTACCTGCCCAAGCATCGGAATCAAAAGCGGCCCCGGCCTGCGTCGCACCGGGACCGCCCAGTTATCCCCCCTACGCGGAAGGGCCCAAGCGATCTCAGATTCGTCGGGCAATATTGTCACCTTTGCAGGGAATTGTGATGGCAAAGGAAGAAGTCTAAAGGTGATCAAGTCGCATTTCGCCAAACGTGATGATCCGCAAACCTCGCATGCCCGACAATTCCGACGAGCGGGCCGGCTTGGGTGTCGCGCGGCGGTACCACGAGGCCGCGAATCGCGTAAGGTACTACCGCTGTACCTTGGAAAGTGGGGCTTATGGCCGACACTCTGGATCAAGATGTACAAGCGTTGAAGGAATGGCTCGCGGTTGCATGGCGGCTACTCGCCGACCCATCAAGCACCCGTTTCGAGCGGCAAGAACTTCGAAACTACATGAAAGAGGCGGACGCGGCGCTGCGAGCGGGGCTGCAAAAAATCGCGGCGAGAGAAATGGCTCGCAAGGATCGGTATGGCAATTATTCCTTTGCCGAGTTGCCAAACTTCCGCGTTTTGAACATTGAGAAATGAGCGGTGAATTCGCTCGACTGTTGCGGACGCGGCATCTCCACGCCATTTCTGGGCCCCAGGTTCAACCGGCGCAAGTCTGGCATTGACGCGTTGTTTATGCACGTCTATCTGACGGCGCAGGGCTGAGACCCTGTCATTTTTCCTTTGCTGTTCTTCCGGCCCTTCGCGTCACATCGATGCCCGTCCGAATGGCGGGGTCGTCTTGATCAGAATTATTGCAGACCCGCCAAAAGCCTCGAATGAAACGCGACGAGGTGCGGACCAGGCAGCAATCACCTCAGAGGTGCCCCAAATAGCACTTGGCCTCGCTGATTGAAGCTGCATTCTCCCGGTATAAAGGCAGGGTCGCGCAAGCAAGCATTATCGAGGCTGCTGTCCCAGGCACCGCGTTGTCGCCATTTGCTCCAGGCGATGTAGTCGCAATATTTGCTGTGCGGATTTCCCGCGTCCCTGGTTGCGCAAAAGAGGCTCTGGCCGGGGTGGCTAGAGATGACGTGCCTGGCCATCACGGGTCCTGCCAACACGGAAAAAAAGACAGCGCCAGCCCCAATCAGTCTGAAACTCGACATGCGTTCTCTCCGTCAGGTCCAGGTTAAGGCGTAACACCACGTATGCGCGAAACTTCCGCTCATGGCTCGTAAAAGATATTTTATTCGGGAGTGGTCATATGACAGCCCGAGAAACTAATCGGAAAGGAAATCCGCCAGGGATCGAGGCTTCGCGCGAGTCTCAGACCAAACTTGAATGCAGGCCCGACAAATTTGAACGTGGCGGAAGGGGTGGTGATCCGTACCGTTATTTTTTTGCACCCGATTGGGATAGCAATCATGTGCAGCAAGCCGAAGCGAACGCGGTTTGGAAAGCTCTAGCAGCCGATCCGGTGCCGAACAAGCCTTGGTCAGGCTTAGGATGAGACGGCTTGTAGAGGCCTTTTCCAAAATAAGCATGCTTTTCTCGAGATTTTTCCCTCCCCCGGTGGGTGGCCCCATGCGGCATTGGCAGAGCTTTCATTTCCGGCTCATCATCGATCCGCCGCCCGCCGCGATCACAAGAAGCTCGGCCATCCCTGCGCGACGACACCGACGCGGGAAGCGAGATAGCCGCTGGGGTGATGCGCAACATCCTGCCAGACCGGCGCGCCTGATCGCGCTGTCGGCCCATCGCGACATATTGCTGTGCCGCGCGATCTCGGTCGCTTCGGAGGGAAGCGGACATCAACTGGCAGGCAAAAATCGGCCGGTTCGGTCGCGAATGACCCGATTCGGACTCGCGCGGCCCGCTAACTACGCTGGACTCATCCACTAGGCTGGACAATCATGAGCGGTAGGCCGTTGAGGGTGCCATGATGGACCTCAGAGGTTGGCTGCGGAGCCTTGGCCTCGAAAGATATGAGGCTGCCTTCCGCGAGAACGAGATCGACGAAACGGTTCTTCCGAGCCTGACGGCGGAAGACCTGAAGGACTTGGGCGTCGATATCGTAGGACACCGCCGCAAACTGCTGGATTCCATCGCTGCTTTGCGCACTGACGCCACGGCGAAAAACGCCTCGGGCGACGCAGTGTCCTCGCCTCCGGGCGCGGCACCCGAAGACCGCGCCGAGCGCCGCCAAGTCACGGTGATGTTCTCCGACCTTGTCGGCTCGACGGCCCTTTCCGCGCGCATGGATCCTGAAGACCTCCGCGAAGTCATTTCAGCCTATCAGAAGTGCGTCGCTGAGACCGTGGGGCGCTTCGGCGGGTTCGTCGCGAAATACATGGGAGACGGCGTCCTTGTGTATTTCGGCTATCCGCAGGCGCATGAGGACGACGCTGAGCAGGCTGTACGCGCGGGGCTGGATTTGGTCGCCGCGGTGACCGGCCTGAAGACAAACACCGCGCTGCAAACGCGTGTCGGCATTGCGACCGGCCTGGTCGTCGTCGGCGACCTGATCGGATCGGGGGACGCGCAGGAACGCGGCATCGTCGGCGAGACGCCGAACCTCGCGGCGCGCCTGCAGGGGATCGCCCAACCGAATACGATCGTCATTGCCGACAGCACACGAAGACTTCTCGGGAACTTGTTCGAGCTGCAAAACCTCGGACCCACGCACCTCAAGGGCATCGCGGGGCCGGTGCAGGCCTGGGCGGCGCTGCGGGCGAGTTCCGTGGAGAGCCGTTTCGAGGCGCTGCACACCACCGGTCTGATCGCCCTGGTGGGAAGGGAAGAGGAATCCGAACTGCTGCTTCGGCGCTGGTCCAGGGCAAAGGCGGGTGAAGGACAGGTCGTGCTTCTCTCAGGCGAGGCCGGTATCGGGAAATCGCGGCTCACGGCAGCGCTTCTGGAGAGCCTCGCCACCGGACCGCACACGCGTTTGCGTTACTTCTGCTCCCCTCAGCACACCGATAGCCCGCTTTATCCGATCATTGGCCAGATGGAACGTGCTGCAGGACTGGCGCACGACGACAAACTGCAAGCGAGGCCCGACAAGCTCGATGCCCTGCTCGCGCAGACCTCGACCTCGACCCAGGATGCCGCGCTGTTTGCGGAGATGCTGTCGCTCCCGAATGATGGACGCTACCCCGCGCTCGAGTTGACCCCGCAGCAGCGCAGGCAAAAAACCCTGGAAGCGCTCATTTCACAAATGGAGGCCCTGACACGCTCAAATCCGGTGCTGATGATTTTCGAGGATGCGCATTGGACCGACCCCACGAGCCTGGAAGTGCTGGGTCGGGTTGTGGACGAGATCGCGATGCTTCCCGTGCTGCTGATCGTGACGTTCCGGCCGGAATTCGACCCACCATGGATAGGACAGCCTCACGTGACTGCCCTCACGATCAATCGGCTGACACAGCGCGACGTGGGTGCCATGATCGACCGCGTTGTCGGCAAAAAACTCCTGCCGGCGAGCATCAGGCGGGACATTGTCGAGCGCACCGACGGCATTCCCCTGTTCGTGGAGGAGATGACGAAGGCGGTGCTGGAAGCGGAAAGCGAGGGCGCGGCCCGGCGCATGGTTGCGGCGGTTCCGTCCGCAGCCCTGGCGGTCCCTGCAAGTTTGCATGCGTCGTTGATGGCGCGGCTCGACCGGATTGGCCCAGCAAAGGAGGTAGCGCAGATCGGGGCGGCAATCGGGCGCGAGTTCTCCCATGCCCTGCTGGCTTCGGTGGTGCGCAAGCCCGAAGCGGAGTTGGGATCGGCGATCGGCCGCCTCATCCAGGCCGGCTTGCTGTTCCGGCAAGGCGTGCCGCCGCATGCGACCTACCTGTTCAAGCATGCGCTGGTGCAGGATGCGGCCTATGGCACGCTGCTGCGCGAGCCGAGACGCGCGCTTCACGCCCGTATCGCCGAGACCCTCGAAAGCCAATTTGCAGAGATTGCGGAGAGCCGGCCCGAGGTCCTGGCACATCATTGCACCGAGGCCGGGTTGATCGAGAAGGCCGCGGGCCTGTGGGGCAAAGCGGGGCAGCGGTCGCTCGCCCGCTCGGCTCTGACCGAGGCGGTTGCGCAACTGACAAAGGCGTTGGACCAGCTTTGGAGCTTGCCAGAAACAACGGCGCTCCGACGCGAGAAACTGCAATTGCAAGTTTCGTTGGCGAACAGCCTGATGCTCGTCAAGGGGTATTCCTCCCCGGATGTGATTGGTGCTTTCGAGAAAGCTCGATCAATGATCGAGAAGGCGGAATCCCTGGGCGAAGGTCCCGAGGATCCTCTGCTGCACTTCTCGATCCTTTACGGCCTTTGGGTGTCCAGTTACATCGCAATAGACGTAGACCAGCTTTTTTGGCGGGCGGAACAGTTTCTCGCTTTCGCCGCAAAGGCCAACACATCTGCACCGATGCAAATCGGCCACCGCTTGATGGCTGTCACGCAGATCGTGGTCGGCCATTTTGAGATCGCACAAATGCACGCCGATCAAGCCGTTGCACTCTACGTGCCCCAGGAGCATCGCGCGTTGGCCGTGCGATTCGGCCAGGATGTCGGGGCGACGGCGTTGGCGTATCGGGCGTGGGCACTGGGGTTGCGCGGCTATCCGCAGAGTGCTCTGACCCTCGCTGACCAACTGATCGAGCACGCGCGAGACCTCGGCCACGCTGCCACATTGATGCACGCACTCTACCATGTTGTTTCCGTCGAAACATGGACAAGAAAGCTGGCTGCCGCCGAGTCGCACGCCGCCGAGCTAATTGCGCTTGCGGAAGAAAAGGGTGCAGAGTTTTGGCGAGCGCTGGGAACGCTTGCCAAGGGTTCAATTCTGTCGGCATCCGGCCGGGCGACGGATGCGATCGAACTCATCAACGTAGGTCTCGACGCGTATCGATCTACCGGATCAAGTGTATTCATTCCGAATTCTTTGAATGCCCTTGCCCACGCCTATGCGAATACAGGGCAACTGGAAAAGGCCTGCGTCATCATCTCCCAAGCGCGGGACACTGTGGAAAGAACCAGGGAAACCTTGATGGAAGCTGAGATCCACCGAACCGCTGGGGAAATTGCGCTTAAATTGCCGAAGCCGGAGGTAGCGAAAGCGCAGGCGTATTTCGAGCGTTCGCTTGAGATTGCGCGAGGTCAGCAGGCAAAGCTCTGGGAACTGCGCACCGCGACGAGCATGGCGCGGTTGTGGTGCGATCAGGGCAAACAGCAACGCGCCAGCGACCTTCTCGCCCCGATCTACGGCTGGTTCACGGAGGGCTTCGACACACTCGATTTGAAGGAGGGGAAGGCCTTGCTCGACCATTTGGCGCAATGAGCGCGCTCGTGGTCGACTCGATAGGCTCAGCGGCGTTCTATCTGGAAACACCAAGCTCTATTGAGCGTAGACCCGACGGAATCCTCACCAGAACCCGGAAGGTCGGCTCGTGGCCCTTCGCGTCATTTCGCGTGGGCGCAACAGTTAGACGCTTTTGGAGAAAAGCGGACATCAATTGGCGGGCAGGACCGGCTGGCTCAGTCGCGAATGACCCGAAGGCGACATCCGAAGTACAAAATTGCTGTTGTGCAACTTGATCCCCGAACCCTATTTTACGGACGGTAAATCCCTGCTTTAATCTTGGCATCGTAAACCAACGGCCTTGTAGGTCTGAGCTTTGGTGGAGGCATTGCGCGCGCGCTCCAGAGCAAGCAGCAAACGGGCGCGACGCCAGAAGGCGAAAACGCGGAAGCGCCACGTTGCGCCAACCACACGCCGTTCCTCCGCTGACCAAGCTGATGAAGTCGATATTGATGATCGACCAAAGGCGGAGGGGGCCGTTCGGGAAAGCGAATACAAGCTTCGTCAAATCATCGATACGGTACCAGGTATCGTCTGGGCAACGGGACCCGATGGCGAAAACACCTATGCCAATCAGCGCCTTTTGGACTATATCGGCGTGCCACATCGGGATTTTAGGAAACGTGGCTGGCAGCAATTCGTGCACCCGGACGACTTGCCAGAAACGCTAAAGGCCTTCCATCACGCAATTGAGACCGGAACGTCCTACGAGGCTGTACACCGCGTGCGTCGCTCGGACGGCGAGTTTCGTTGGCATCGCGACCATGGTGAGCCGCTGCGCGACCGAGAGGGGCGAATAATCCAGTGGTACGGTCTATCTATTGACGTCGATGAAGCCAAGAAGGCCGAAGACCGGCTACGCCGCAGCGAAGCCTATCTGGAAGAAGCACAAAGACTGAGTCACAGCGGTGTGGCTGCCTATAACGAGACGGATATTCTCTACGGGTCGGAAGAGACTTTCCGCATCTGGGGGTTTGATCCGGCGCAGGGTGTTCCAAGCCGCGAGGCCGTGAACCAGCGCATCCACCCCGACGACCGCGACCGGTTGCTCGCAGAAGTTCAACGGGCGGTCAGCGAGAAAAGAAACTACTTCTTTGCATACAGAATCGTACTCCCCGATGGAGAAATCAAACACATCGAAACAATCGGGCGACCTGCGTTTTCCGCAAGCGGGGAACTTGTCGAGATTGTCACGACACAGATCGATGTTACCGAACGCAAACGCGCGCAGGAGGAGCATAAGAGGCTCCTCCAGTTGGAGGCGGATTTCGCCCACATGAACCGCGTAAGCATGTTGGGGGAGCTGGCTGCCTCGCTCTCTCACGAGATCATGCAGCCGATCGCCAGTGCGCGCAACAACGCCCGTGCCGCTCAGAAATTTCTGGAGATGGAGCCTCCGGACCTGGGCGAGGTCAGGGAAGCAGTCGCTTCCTTCGTTAGCGATACCGATCGAACCGGAGAAATTATCGCCCGCATCCGCGAGCAGATCAAGAAGGCGCCGCCGCGCAAGGAGCGTTTCGACCTTAATGCGGCAATCGAAGAGGTGATCATATTGGTGCGAAGCGCCACCAACCGGAACGGCGTCTTGGTTGAGATGCGGCTTGCTGACGGACTGTCTCTCGTTGCGGGGGATCGCGTTCAATTGCAACAAGTATTGCTGAACCTGGTCCTGAACGCGGTCGAAGCAATGGGGTCCGTCGAGGCGGGGGCACGAAAGCTGTTGATCAGCACCGAGCAAGACCGGACAGGTGCGCTCGTGGCCGTGCGAGATTCCGGGCCAGGCATCGATCCCACGCATCTCAAGCGCGTCTTCAAGGCGTTCTACACCACCAAGTCCGGCGGAACGGGCATGGGACTGTCGATCTGCCGGTCCATTATTGATGCGCATGGAGGCCGGTTATGGGCAGAGGCCAATGAACCTCAAGGCGCGGTATTTCAGTTCACCTTGCCCAACGCCGAAAACTCATGAGTTCTCGTCCAGCAGTTCGCCAGAATGCAGGGCGCACGAAGTCACCGTATTAGATGCTCATCATCAACTGGCTTGCAATAAACAACTGCATTCGCAGGCCGCGTTGAATGGCCTTTCACGGTCCAGGCTCCCGATTGGTCGGCAACCCGGAAATTCGTTCAAATCCTGTACGATTTGGGGACTGAGTTGGGGACCGACGTAGGACGCGATTCGCCGTTGCGCTCCACACGCAGGCGGTAGCCGTCATATTTGATTTCGTGAATTCAGTTGGGCGCGGCAGGAACCTTGGTTCCAGTTGCAGGTAGGCAAAACTCAAATGCTCTAGACATGTGCCTCGATAGGCGGTGGCTCAGAAATTGCGAGTTTTGTGATAAGCGTCAACGACGAGCTTCCAACGCTACGGTTAGATCGAGTTGCCTACTCAGCCGATGCCTCGAAAGGGCTGGCGCAATTTCAAGGGGCGGCACGGGGCCGCTCCCGTTTTTGGATCGAACAGTTCAGTAATGATTATCCGCAGTCATGACCGTTGGTTAGAGGACCTCTGCCAAACGTCACAAAGGTTGGCTCAAGAACTACAGAATCTGAAGTCCCTTCGCGATCAAGTTCGAATGCTCGGATTGAACCAGCGCTCGTCACGGGCAACGACCTGGCATTTGTGCAGGGTTATCGTACCGAGACGCACAATCACCGGTCGGCTTGTGCGCGGAAAGGTTTGGCGGCGTCACGATGGTCGTCATTGGTTGTACAAAAAATTCATCGACGGGGCAGCGGCCTAGCGTCATCAATCGCGCGCTAGTTTGCGCCGTGCCCCATGGTTTGAAATGGATAATCGTTCCGGTAGACGCGATCGCCTTGCTGGCCTTGGCCTGAAACAATATGCCGACTAAATCCGCGAACAAATGGAACGGCGGCGACTGAAGTTTATGTCAATTGAATGGCGCACTGACCAAAGCTGCCTCCTGGCGGTGGATATCTGGGAAATCTCCCGCGCTTCCAAAAAAATCAATTGACCTTCCTGTAGTTGAGGCGGTGGGCTGGTCCATGGCCCAACGACCGAGCGAACTCGCAGAGCGCATTTCTAGCCTGCGCGAGCCGACTGACAGAATTATGTTCAGGCTGCCGGTCGCAGCGGCTCGCGCTATGGCTCGCGAGATTATCAGACAGGCTCCACAGGACGGTTACATAGCCGTTGTCGAGCAGTGGCGGCCATTACCCAACGGACAGATTGAACTCACGATACGCTGTTTGTGGGCAGCAGACTAAACTCGATCACCGATCCCGCGCCAGCTTGCGCTTTCCCAATGGTGGTCTTTCCGATCGAGGTTGAACACGCGCTTGACGTAACGATAAAGCGCCCGCATGGCTGATATCGCGCCATGATTGTCCAGGGATTCCTGGCGTTCTTTGTTTTTTCGTCGCCACCAACCAAGCCGCGTTCGTGCGGCGGTTTCTGCAGACTTCCTCGCTTGTTGCTGAATCGACAATTTTACCGCGAGTAGTCCTGACCCAAATTGACGTAAATCAATATCGTCCTGCCAGAAGAGCAGCGCTTCAGAGCGATCAGTTATCCAATGCGCATTCGGCCATCGATGCAACTTAGACCGAGAATTTGTACCTACGTCTATGCAGCCCTGGTAGGAGTGTCGCTCTCAAGGAGCGGACGTTCGTCGCCGCTTGAAATCTGCCGAGCAGATTTTCAACTGGAAATCCATACCCTGTTTTGCGCGCGACCATTTGCTTGATCTGCCGCAACCTGGCTGGTGACTGGGGAGGCTAATAACGATGGGGGAGGTGCTCTCGTCCGCCACGCGAGCGCGAGCAGCGACCGCATTTATCGAACAACAAACAAACAAGAATGCGCCCGACAGGCGCCGGGTCTTCGATAGAAAACGGTACCATCATGCCCGCACAACTGGATGCCTCGCGCAAAACCGTTCTCATTGATCTCGCCTTGCAGGGCGGGGGCTCTCACGGCGCTTTCACATGGGGCGTACTGGATCGACTTCTCGAAGAGTCCTGGCTGAGGATCGAAGCGATTTCCGGCACCTCGGCGGGCGCCATGAACGCCGCCGTTCTGGTCAGTGGCTATATCAAGGGCGGCGTACGCGGCGCACGCGAGGCACTGGACGCGTATTGGGAACGGGTCGCCGCCTCTGCTCGGTATAGTCCAATCCAACGCTCGATGTTCGACCGCTTGATGAATCGTTGGTCGCTCGACACCTCTCCCGGCTATGTGATGATGGACCTCGTGAGCCGGCTTGTTTCACCCTACAATCTCAATCCATTTGGCTACAATCCGATCCGGTCGATTCTCGAGGACTGCATCGATTTCAGTCATCTCAACGAGGCGCCGATCAAGCTTTTTATCACTGCAACGAACGTCCATACCGGTCGTGGCAAAATTTTCCGCAACAAGGAGATCACTCCGGAGGTGTTGCTCGCTTCCGCCTGCTTGCCGACCTTATTCCAGGCGATCGAGATCGACGGCGAGCCCTATTGGGATGGCGGCTACGCGGGCAATCCAACCATTTCGCCCTTGGTCCGTGAGAGCGAGGCCTATGACGTTATCCTGGTTCAGATCAATCCGCGCGAACGCCGCGAAACGCCGCGTTCAGCAGGTGACATCCTGGACCGGCTCAATGAAATTTCCTTCAACTCGCCCCTGATGAAGGAGCTGCGCATGATTGCGCTGCTGTGCCAGGCTGCCGATCCTGGCACAGGCGAGGGGCGTCGTTGGGCCAAAATGCGCACCCATCACATTCTCACGGACAAGCTTGCCGAGTTCGGGGCATCCTCCAAGCTCAACGCCGAGGCGCGTTTCCTGCACGTGCTCAAGGAGGAAGGCCGAAAGGCGGCGGAGGACTTCCTCAAGTTGCACGGCGCGGACGTGGGAAAACGCTCGACTGCAGATCTCGACATTCTTCTGGCGGAGTGCTGATCATGGGTCTTCGTGATCTGATCGGCCTCTTTGGCATTCTGATTGGGCTGGGGCTGCTCATCTGGTTGGCCTTCAAGGGCTGGAGCGTGTTGTTGCTCGCTCCGATCGCTGCGGTTGCCGCGGCTTTCTTCTCCCGAGAGCCGTTATTGGCGCACTGGACTCAAACATTCATGCAAAGCGCCTCGGGATTTCTCGCGCAGTTCTTCCCGATTTTTTTGCTTGGCGCGTTATTCGGCAAACTGATGGAGGACACCGGCTCGGTCTCGGCGATCGCCGACTACATGACGAAAAAGCTGGGAACGAAGCGCGCAATTCTTGCTGTGGTGCTCGGTGGCGCTGTGGTCACCTATGGTGGCGTCAGCCTGTTCGTCGCCTTTTTCGTCATTGCGCCGATGGCGCAGGGTCTCTTCAAGGCGGCAGCCATTCCCCGGCGGCTGATGCCCGCGGCTATCATGCTCGGTACCGCTACCTTCACGATGTCGGCGATGCCAGGGACTCCGTCAATCCAGAACACCATTCCGATGCCGTTCTTCGGCACGACGCCATTTGCCGCGCCAGGCCTCGGCATCATCGCGTCGGCCATCATGCTGACGTTTGGCGTGTGGTGGCTGGGTCGTCAGCAGGCGGCGGTGCACGCAAGTGCTGAGGGCTTCGGCGATGGCGCTCTCAAGAACGCCAGCGAGATCGCCCGGGACGACACATTGCGGGAACGCGCCGTTGCTTCGCATGAATTCGACCCTGCGGAGATTGCTCACGGTGAACTCGCGGCAACGAAACCTGAATTCGGGTCTGCGGTCACGCCGATCGTCGTCGTCATTCTGGTCAATCTCTTACTGTCGCTGATAGTGTTGCCACGACTAGACCTCAGCTTTCTTTCCAGGCCCGAATGGGGCGGCGTGTCTCCCGCCGCCGTCATCGGCGTATGGTCCGTTCTGACTGCGCTGACCCTGGCAATACTCGTGGTCATCGTCCTCAACTGGAAGCGAATCCCGGACCTCCGGGCAACCATGGACGCCGGCGTGAACGCCTCGGCGCTTCCTGCGATCAGTGTTGCAAGTCTGGTTGGCTTTGGCGCGGTCGTCGCCGCCCTGCCGGCCTTCGCTGTGGTGCGCGACGCCGTTCTGGGTATCGGCGGCGGGCCGCTCGTCTCTCTCGCTGTCGCGACCAATACGCTGGCTGCGCTCACCGGATCGGCGTCTGGCGGTCTGACGATCGCCCTTGACGCACTGGGTGCAACCTATCTGGAACGAGCGGCGCAGATCGGCATGGACCCGGCGCTCCTGCATCGGGTTGCCGTGATCGGCTCCGGCACGCTCGACAGCCTGCCACACAACGGCGCGGTGGTTACGCTCCTGTCGGTGTGCGGGTGTACCCATGGCTCGAGCTACAAGGATATCTTCATAGTCGCCATTCTCGGCGCCATTATCGCTCTCGTTGTGGTCATCGTGCTCGGCTCGCTCGTCGGTTCGTTCTGATCTACCGCCTCGTCAACTACGGTCGCCAATGTGAGGCTCCGATGCTTATCTCGTCACGCACCCCTTGCTCGGGCTGGCATCTGCCCCGCGGACCAGTTCTGGCACTTGCTCTGACGCTCCTCCCATTGCTCGCCGGTTGCAAGCGCGATGTCGCCGAAGAGGCGCCGCCCCCGCGCCCTGTGCGCACGGTCGTCGTCGAAAAGGGCGGCTTGGGCCAGACAATTGTTCTGACAGGACAGATCCAGGCGGAAAAGGAAGTCGCTCTCGCCTTCCGGATCGGTGGCAGGATCATCGAGCGCTCGGTAGATAGGGGTGATCGCGTCACGCCCGACCAGGTGGTGGCCAAGCTCGATGCGCAAAACGAATTAAATTCGCTTCGTTCCGCGCGCGCGGCGCTTGCCGCTGCCAACGCCAGGCTGGAGCAAGATTCCAATCATTTCGACCGCCAGGACACACTGCTGAAGCAGGGTTGGACGACCCGCGCCAACTTCGATCAGGCCCAGCAAGCGCTGCGCACTGCGCAGGCGGCCGTGGATGACGCCAAGGCCCAGGTCGAAATCGCCGAGGACCGTGTCAGCTATACCCAGCTCAAGGCTGGCTTGACCGGCACCGTCACCAACCGCGCGGCGGAATCGGGTGAGGTAGTACAGGCCGGTCAGATGGTTTTCATGGTCGCGCGCGATTCCGGCTGGGACGCTGTCTTCGACGTTCCGGCTCAGGTGCTGCGCACTGCGCCTGGGGATGCTGATGTGATCATCGCTCTGACCGACGATCCCAACATCACCGCCAAAGGCCGAGTGCGGCAGGTCGATCCGCAGGCTGATCCGGTCACGCGCACGTTCAAGGTCCGCGTAGCAGTCAACGATCCACCTCCCGAGATGCGGCTTGGTGCGACCGTAACCGGCCGGATGGAAGTTGATCATGGCCACGGAATTTCGCTCCCTGCGAGCGCCTTGACCGCCACAGATAGAAATCCCGCAGTATGGGTGGTCAATCCGGACAGTTTGACCGTGGGCCTTAAGCCGGTCGAAGTCCTGCGCTTTGATCCGGGGACGGTGGTGCTTTCGGGCGGGCTAGACGGCGGCGAGATCGTTGTCACAGCGGGTGTGCAGGCGCTGCATCCGGGCCAAAAGGTAAGGCCTCTGGGAGTGCGGTCATGAGTGGCCCCAATCTTTCCGACTGGGCGCTGAAACATCGATCCTTCATCGTTTTTACAATGATCGCGATCGTGATCGCCGGCTTGTCGTCCTATTTCCGTCTTGGACGCAGCGAAGATCCGGCCTTCACCTTCCGCACCATGATCGTGCAGGCGGCTTGGCCAGGAGCAACGCTCGACGATACCCTGACCCAGGTCACCGAACGCCTTGAGCGCAAGTTACAGGAAACAAAGGGCCTGGACTTCCTGCGCTCCTATACCAATCCGGGTTTGACGACGATTTTCGTCAATCTCAAAGGCTCGACCTCCGCAAGGGAAGTGCCGGACATCTGGTATCAAGTGCGCAAGAACATCGGGGATATACGGCATACCTTGCCCCAAGGCGTCGTCGGACCTGGCTTCAACGATGATTTCGGCGACACCTACGGCCTGATTTACGGTTTTACCGCTGATGGCTTCAGCCATCGTGAGTTGCGCGATTATGTCGAGGAGATGCGCTCGAAGCTGCTGCTGGTTCCGGACGTCTCCAAGATCGAAATTCTCGGCGCGCAAGATGAGCAGATCTATGTCGAATTCTCGACAAGCCAGCTTGCCGGGCTCGGCATCGACCGCGCTGCGCTGGTCGATGCACTCCGGGCACAGAACGCCGTGATTCCAGCAGGCTCGCTCCAGACCGGCGACGAAAAATTGTCGATCCGCGTGACCGGCGCTTTCAAGTCAGAGAATGATCTGCTCGACGTCAATTTTCCGTCGAATGGGCGTTTGATCCGCCTGCGAGACATCGCCGAGGTTCGACGGTCGCTCTCCGATCCGCCGCAACCGATGTTCCGCGTCAGCGGCAAGCCGGCGATCGGTCTTGCCATCGCCATGCGCGACGGCGGCGACATCCTGGCGTTGGGCCAAAATGTGAAGAAGGCGATCGATTCCGGCGTGACCGATCTGCCGCTCGGCATCGACGTGACGCTGGTGTCCGATCAGCCGGTGGTGGTGAAACACGCCATTGGCGAATTCATGACGTCCCTCTGGCAGGCCATTGCGATCATCATGGCCTGCAGCATCGTCAGCCTTGGATTCCGGCCCGGCGCCGTGGTCGCCTTGTCGATCCCGCTGACCGTGGCGATTATCTTCCCGATCATGGAATCCATCGGGATCGATTTGCAGCGCATTTCGCTCGGTGCGCTGATTATCGCTCTCGGCCTGCTGGTCGACGACGCGATGACAACGGTCGATGTGATGATCTCACGCATGGCGGCCGGTGACAGCAAGGAGAAAGCGGCGACTTTCGCCTATGACACGCTGGCATTTCCCATGCTTACCGGCTCGTTCATCACCGCTGCAGGCTTCGTGCCAATCGGTTTTGCACGGTCTTCGGCCGGCGAATATACGTTTTCGATTTTCGCGGTCGTATCGATCGCGCTGATCGTTTCCTGGTTCGTTGCGGTGCTGTTCGCACCTTTGCTTGGAGTCTGGCTGCTCAAGTCTCCCGAACGCAGAGAAGACGGGAAACCCAGCCGTATCATGACCGCATTCCGTGCGATTCTGCTGACCGCCATGCGCCGGCGCTGGATGACTGTTGCGATCGCGCTCGCATGTTTCGTTGCCTCGCTTTTGGCTCTACCGCTGGTGCCCCGGCAATTCTTCCCGGCTTCGGACCGTCCTGAGCTGGTGGTCGATCTGACCTTGCCACAAAATGCGTCGATCTTCGCCAGCGACCGTGCCGCGGCCAAACTCGACGCCGTGCTCAAGGAAAATCCCGACGTCGCGAGCTGGAGCACTTATGTCGGGCGCGGCGCGATCCGCTTCTATCTTCCATTGAATGTGCAGCTCAACAACGATTTTTTTGCCCAGGCTGTGGTCATTGCGAGGGATGTTGCCGCGCGCAAAAGGCTTCAGACGGCGCTCGAGAAAAAGTTGGCTGAGGAGTTCCCGAACATTGTTTCTCGCGTCTCACCGCTGGAGCTTGGGCCGCCAGTGGGATGGCCTGTGCAATATCGCGTAAGTGGCCCGGATTTGGGCCAGGTGCGCACCATTGCCTTGCAGCTCGGCCAGGTCCTCGGCTCCGACAACAATCTGCGGCGGATAAATTTCGACTGGATGGAGCCGGCGCGCAAGGTGCGAGTCGAAATCGATCAGGATCAGGCGCGCCTCCTTGGACTGAACTCGAGGCAACTTTCGGCCTATCTGAACACGGTGATGACCGGCGCCGCAATCACCCAATTGCGCGACGACATCTACCTGGTCGACCTCGTCGCCCGCGCTCAAGACCAGCAACGTGTCTCCCTCGACACAATGCAATCCTTGCAGGTGCCGTTGCCCAGCGGTCGCACGGTTCCCTTAAGTCAGATCGCGCGCTTTGAGTACGGCCAGGAATATCCGCTGGTTTGGCGACGCAACCGCGTGCCGACGCTGACCGTCCAGGCCGATGTCGCACCGGGTTCGTCTCCGGAGGCAGCGGTGGCTTCCTTGGCCCCGGCCGTGGAAAAGCTGCAGGCGAGCCTGCCTGTGGGCTATCGCATTGCCGTGGGCGGCACGGTCGAAGAAAGCGCCAGTTCACAGGCCTCGGTCTACGCGATGGTCCCTGCAATGCTGTTCCTGATGCTGCTGTTCCTCATGGCGCAGCTGCACAGTTTCAGCCGGCTCGCCATGGTTCTCTGTCTTGTGCCTATGGGCCTTATAGGCATTGTCGCAGCCTTGCTGATTTCTGGTCGGCCTCTCGGTTTCGTCGCCATTCTCGGAATTCTGGCGTTGATGGGCATGATCGCGCGCAATGCTGTCATCCTGATCGAACAGATCGAGTCCGAGCGCGCACAGGGTCGTGAGCTGTGGGATGCGGTCGTGGAAGGCGCGGTCTCGCGTTTCCGGCCGATCATGCTGACCGCAATCTCGACCGTTCTGGGCTTTATTCCGATTGCACCGACCGTGTTCTGGGGGCCGATGGCCTTCGCGATCATGGGCGGATTGTTCGTAGCCACCGTGCTGACCCTCCTCGTCCTGCCGGCGCTCTATGTGATTTTCTTCCGCGTCAAGGAACCGAAGCAACGACTAGTGGAGCGGATTTGACGTTCGCTACTCGCTTGCCGCGGCTCGCTTATGCGAACGTCAAATCCAAAGCTCCACTAGCATCAATAATTTGCAAGTGGTCCTTTGATTCTAACATTCGCAAACGTGGCTCGTTGATGGGAGCGAATGTTAGAATCGGACCACTAGCTACCTGAGACGCTCGCCGTCAGCAGGGCCAGGATAATCAGAAGTAACGAGATGCCGGCCATCGGCCATTGCCGTAGACGGGCGTCAAGCTTTTCAAGGGATGGACCAATACCTAACAAGCGACGGAACGCGGCCTCCTCAAGCACTATGCTGTCGCCGACCGGCACGTGCGGTGCAAACCTGACCCGTCTCAGCACAAAAGCGAGGCCCATGCCAAGCGCCACCGGCCAGAGCCCATCGACGAGATTGCCGATTTCAAACGCATATGACGCATTGCCGACTACCGGATAGAAAGCCCACGGCAGCAAGATCGCGCCGAGGGCAGCCGCGGGCCAAAAACGAACGAGAGCGGATGGACACTCCTGTGCAGCGCGCGACGATGGCACGGCGAAGCAGATCAGGAAATGTGTCATCAACAGCGCCGTGCCGATTGAAGAAAGCGTGGCGAGCGCGGCTACCGATCCGCTGGCGAACTGCGCCTTTGTTGCAAGTTTGGCCAGCGCGCCGCCTGTGAACGGTAGCCCCGCAAGGCTAAGGGCAAGGGGGACGGCGAGAACCGGCGTTGCCGCGTCTCGCGTGGCCAGCACGCCGATCGCAAGGAACAGCGCAGCTTTCACCAGCAGATGGTTTGCAGCATAAAAAGCTGCGTCGAGAGCGCCGTCAGCTTCTCCTTTGGCAAGCGCTATGCCCAGCACGGCTGCGATGACTCCCATCTGGCTGATGCTGGAATATGCCAGAATAACCTTGGGATTTTGTTGGGTCAGACCGAAAGCGACCCCGTAAAACGCGGAAAGAAAGCCCAAGACGACCAAAGAATCCCCCCAACCCTCCATTGGGATTCCAAGCGGCAGAAAGCGGATAAGCCCGATTACGCCGGCCTTGACGCCCGCGCCGCCCAGAAGCGCGGCTGCAGGGATCGGCGCGGCGCTATAGGTCAGCGGCATCCAGCCGTTGAAGGGGACCATTCCCAGCTTCATACCGAATCCGGCGACGATCAAACCCAGGGTCGCGTCTCGCCAAGGCGAGGAAGGCAAGGCGGCCATCGCATCCACGATGCGCGTGCTTCCAAGCGGCTCTCCTGTCACGAGCATCGCGAAGGCGAGCAGCAAAATCGCCTCGCCAAGAATGGTGAATGCCATATAGATCGCACCGGAGCGCTTCTGTTCGCGGTCGTCAGAAAAAGCGAACAACCCATAGGCCGGAATGCTGACGAGCGCATAAAAAAGGTAGAAGGAGACAAGATCACCGGCGACGAAGACACCTATGTTGCCGGTCATTGTGAGAAGCCAGGAAAGGCCGAAACGGTTATCGGGCGGGCGGTCGCGCCAGATCGCAGCGCTGAAGACGATCCAAAGCAAGGCCGCGCCCGTGAGAAGCAGGGCGCCTGGCGGATCGAGGCGGAGAGTGAAGTCCAGGATAGGCAGGTCGCAGACAAGCGGCGCGCGGATCAAACCGACGAGGCCAGTTGCGAGACTGGGTACCGGGGCGAGCCATTGGAGGGCGAGGGCGTGCCGTCGCCAGCCTTCGACGAAGCAGGCGCCGAGGAATGCCAATGGCGTGGCGAGGCTCGCGACGAGCAGTGTAGAGGGAAGATCGGTCATGGCTGCCCCACCACCGGACGCCCGATTTCAAGGAAGTCAAAGAAAGCCTGCGGCGCGAAGCCAAGCGCAATGGCGACCGCTGTCAGAGCAAGCGCAATGACCTCCTGGCTGCGCTTCGGAGGCAATACCAGTGAAATTTGGTCATCGGATAATGCGGGCGTAAGAATCCGGTAGACATAGCCGGCCGCAAGCAGGCCACCGGCGAGGATCGGAAGCGTCCAGACCCACTGGCCAGATGCGACGGAGGCTTGCAGCATCAGCCATTTGGCGCTGAAACCGCCGCTCGGCGGAAGGCCCACCAGCGACAATCCGCCAAGCGCAATGGTCAGGAAGGTCAACGGTAACACGCGCGCCGCGCCGCCCAGTTTTACGATCTGGTCATGGCCGAGCGCTTCGGCAAGCAGGCCGGCCGAGAAAAACATCGCAGCCTTGGCGAACGCATGGGCGAGAATCTGCATCACTCCGGCACTCCAGCCGATCGCACTCGAGGCGCCCGTTGCAAGCGGGAACACCAGAAAGAGGTAGCCGATCTGAGCCACTGTCGAATAGGCGATTAGCAACTTCAACCGCGCTTGACGCAAGGCGATTACACTCCCTGCGATAATCGCCGCTGAGCCAAGACAACCGAGAACAATGGCCACCTTCTCCGCGGGAAGGGCGGGAAGGATATAAAACCACAGCCGAAGCGTGAGAAAGAATGAGCCTTTGACAACGAGTCCGGAGAGTACGGCACTCGCTGCCGCCGGCGCGTTGGCATGGGCTGGCGGCAGCCAAAGGTGCAGCGGAAAGAGGGCAGTTTTGGCGAGCAGGCCGCAGGTCATCAGGGCGGCCGCCGTCCAGACAACGGGCGTTGACTGCACCCTTTCTGCGAGAAGCGAAATGTCCAGCGTCCCGTGCGCGCCGTAGAACAAGGCCACGCCGAGCAGATAGGAGATCGATCCGAAGAGAGCGAACAGCAGATAGCGCAATGCGGCAGCGATCGTCTCCGGGCGGCCATCGATACAGACGAGAGGCACCGCCGCGAAGGTCAGCAGTTCCAGCGCGACGTAGAGGTTGAACAGATCGCCGCCTACGAAAATGATGTTTAACGCGGCCCAGATCGCCTGAAGCATGATCCAGAAGGTCAGCGAACTTCGGCTTTCGCTGACGCCGTCAGGCGTAGCGAACTTCGGGCGGGCATAGAACGCCGCGGCTGTCACGATCACCGCAGCAGCGACCAGCATCACCGCCGAAATGCCGTCGGCTCGCAACGCGATCCCGAGTGGCGGCGGCAATCCGCCCACCAGATAGACGATGGGCTTGCCCGCTCGATTGACATGGAATGCGATTGCGCAGGCCAGCGCAAATCCGAACGGCGTCGAACATAAAGCAATGCGCTCGGCATTGCGGCCTCCAGGCGTGAATGAGAGGATCATTCCGACAACCGGGAGCAGAATCGTGAGAACGAGGAGGTACCCGCCCGGCGTGGTTGTCCCCGATTCCGCCATCACATTGTGTCTCCACCATTCGATCCGGTCCAGACCTCTGGATCCAACGTGACGTGGCCGCTCTCCGCGGAAAGGCGTAAAATGAGGGCCACTGCGATCGCGCTGGCGGCGAAGGCGACCACAATTCCGGTTATGACCATGGCTTGTGGGACGGGGTCGAAGCTAAAGCCCGCCGACGCGCCGCGCCGCGCGACAATGCCGAAAATGAGGAAGACACCACTGCCCATCAGGTTGAAGGCCAGCAGCTTGCGCAGCGGATGTGGATGGAGAATGAGGCCATAAAGCCCAAAACCCACCAAAGCCGCGCCGGTCAATCCCGCCAGAACTGAAGGGGTCATTAATCGGGTCTCTCGCTCGGCGGACCAGCGACGAGCATCGGCAAGGCCGCCGCGATGGACAACACCATGAACGCTTCGATGAAAAGGATGATCGGCTTGGCGAGGCTGGGCGGATAGGCGAAGAAGGCTCCTGCGACAACTTCGCCCGCGAGCCCGCTGATGAGGAATACGGCAGGTCCAGCGACCAAAGCCACGCGCAGCCATTGCGTGTCGATGCGGGGCGGGTCCGTCAGCCGCGCCATCATGGTGACCATCCACATGGCCGCAAGCAGAGCGCCGCCTTGAAATGCGCCGCCCGGCGCGTTGGCTCCAGTCCAAAAGATATGAATTGCAATGAGCGCGCCGACAGGGGCGAGCATCTGGGCGAGAAAGACCATCGGAGCATAGGGCTCTTGCTGGCGGAGCGGCGCGGGCGCGCTGCCCCACGCCTTGTCGGTGCCCACCGACCAGACCCCGACCACCGCCAGGATCAGCACGATCTTCTCCAGCATTGTATCAAGGGAGCGATAGGACATCAGCACCGCTGTGATGGGATTGCCCAGGCCAGCGCCGGCACCGTCGGCAGCAGCGGCCGCTTCCGGCGCAAGCGAGGGGGGCGGATCAGGCAGCATCAGGATGACTGCGCCCAACGCGCTGGCGACGAGCGCGGCGAGCACGCCAGTGAGGAGTTTGAAGGCGAATCCCGGCTGCGCCTCCGGAGCAGCATTCTTGAGTGCTCCGAGCCTTTTGCCCGCAGTAATCAACAGCACCCCGGTGACCCCACTGCCCACCGCCGCCTCGGTCAAGGCAACGTCTGGCGCGTAAAGCCGGATCCAGACGAAAGCGAGCAACAGCCCATAGGCGACATAACCGACCACGGAGGCGAACAGCTCCCGCGCAGTGATAGTAAAGATAGCGACGCCGATGACCAAACCGGCAAGAACAACGTCAAGAATGGGGAGAAGACTCATTTGCGACCCCGCCTCAGCGCGCGGCCAATCAGTTGTGAGGTCGAGCCACCCGAGAGCAGAACCAAAACCCAAATGACGATCAGTTTGAGTGCCGAAAGTGCGCTATCGGCGTGGGGGATCAGGCCGAGCGCGACCAGACCAAGGCCAAGATTGTCGGCCTTGGTCAAAGCATGCAGACGCGTGAGCGAGTCCGGAAAGCGCAAAAGGCCAACCGTCCCCGCGAGGAAGAAAAACGTACCGGCGCTGATCGCGGCGATACTGAAAAGATCGAGAAGCGCAATCACGCCTCAGCGTCTCCCTGGTCAACGTCGAGGAGATTGATGAAGGCAATGGAGGCAAACGCGGCGAGCAAGGCGAGACCGAGCGCGACATCCTCCACGCCGGGGACATTTGTCGCCTGAGCGATCAATAGCAGCGCGGCGATACCGCCGGTGCCGAGCAGTTGGACCGCCATCAGCCGTTCCACGTCATTAGATCCAAGCAAAATGCGAGCAAGTCCAATGGCGACCATAAGGACAATGAGGCCCGCCGCCGCGAGAAGCAGTTCATTCATGGCCGAGCGCCTTTTCGAACAGGTCTTCGTCAGCTTCGATGGATGCGGCTATCGGCTGCAAAATGTCGAGGCCGTGCACCTGAAGCGTGTCGCCTTCCGCGCTTGTAGGCAAGGTTCCTGGCTGCAGGCTCGAATAAATGAGAAAGGTGTTGCGGGTGACGCCGGGCGGCAACGTAAAGGGGACGGCAACAAATCCGGGATTCAAGTCAAGACGGGGCAGGAGCGCACGTCTGGCGACGTCTACGCCCGCGAGGATGGAACTGCTCAGGAAGCGAAGGTTAAGTCTGACAAGCGGGGCGAGACGCGGGCGGATTGTGGTGGGCGGTAACAGCGACAAGCTGATCAATACCGCGAGTACAGAAGCCGCGACGCCGATCGGAAGATCCTCTTTGCTCCAATTGGCGATTGCGAGCCAGATACTTATAAAAAAGACGAAGCGGGCTGCTGAGGCCGTCGTCTTCAATGACGATTGAAGGGACATCGAATGACTCCCTTTTTCGAGATCACGCTAGCACTCCTAGCCCCAGTGCGGCAACCATCGCCGTTGTGCTCTTGGCGCGCGCTTGCTTGCCGATCGTTGTGGTATTTTTTGATGTGGCTGGGAGGTTGAGATCAGGACGCGGTCGATCGCGGATAATCAACAACCGGCAAAGCGAACCGAAAAACGGAACCACAAGGAATGAAATGTTTCCAAATCAGAAGTCATCGGAATTGGCCGCCGTCTGATTGGCCGCAGGCCGAGATCAGCTCCGGTGTTGAATCCGCGCTTCAGGCTCCGCGCCACAAGGTCGAGCAATATAATGCCATCCCGCCAGCAACCAAGTCAGCTGTGCTGCTCGTGATCGAATACCACAAAAGCGTTAGTCCGCCAGCGCCTACGGATCTGTGAGTTCACGCCCTGACTTCGTCGGTTGTGAGCTCGGCTGTGATCGGCGCTGAACGAATCTGGATCTGCCTCGCGTTTGGACCGCTTTTTCTTTACAGTCGTTCCATCATGACGGTGTTCTCTGTACATCATAAGACGATGTATCGCTACAAACGACCGATAAGACCGGGCCTGCATCAGCTCCTGTTCCGCCCGCGTGACAGCTTCGATCAACGATTGCTGGAATGCCGTCTGAACGTCATTCCCGAGCCTGCGGAAGTCAGATGGATTCACGATGTGTTCGGCAACTGCCTGACGTTGGTCGATTTTAGTACGATGTGCGAACTGCTGGAATTTGAGACCTTCATCCGCCTGGAGCATACGCCCGAGAACGCTCCCGACTTCCGGATAGAAGATTATGCGCGCTCGCATCCGTTCTCGTATTCCGAAGATGAAGCTCCGGACCTAGCCGCCTACATCTCCCGACAACATCCGCATGACGTCGAGGTGGAGGAATGGTTGGCAAAGTTCGTGCGAATGGACACCAGCCAACCCACCGGACAACTCCTGATGACGCTCAACGAAGCGATAGCTGAAGGGTTCTCATACGAGCAGCGAATGTCCCGCGGGACGCAATCGCCCGGAGAAACCCTAAACCATCTACAAGGCACGTGCAGAGACTTTGCGCTGTTGATGATGGAAGCAGCTCGGTACCTGGGATTCGCGGCGCGATTCGTCACCGGGTACGTCTACGTGCCGGGTCGTGACGGGCCGCTTCGGCTCGGAGGAGGATCCACGCACGCCTGGTGTCAGATCTACGTGCCGGGATCAGGATGGGTAGAATTTGATCCGACGAACGGGATAGTCGGCAACCGAGACCTTATCCGCGTAGGCGTTGCCCGAACACCCGCACAGGCAATCCCCCTTTCCGGAAGCTATTGGGGAGACGGGGAGGACGAACTCGGCATGGAAGTCATGATCAACGTGAAGACCACGGACGACTCGATGGGGAAAGCCCCTTAGCGCGTGGCCATTAAGGCAGTCAGATGGTTCGAACCCCTGCATTATACTCCACCGGCGCAGGATCGCGGTGTTGAGACCCGTAGCAATGTCGGCTTCGGCTTTTTCTGTACTCACGGTAATCACTTCACAATGATCTGAGACTTGTTACAGCGCCTTAGTGCTATGGTTGAGTTTCTCCGTCCCGTGCAGTCCGGCCATGTCCAACAGGCCAAAACGAGTGCGTGTGTTTACCCGAAGCGGCCTGCTAATTGCGCTGGCCATGGCCTTGGGGTTGCTGCTCGGCATAGTTGGATCCAGCTCGGCGCAGTTCTTTAATTTCGGCGGTTTTCAGCAGCGCCCGCAGCCGCAGCGCGGTGGTGGGGGGTTCGGTGGCGGCTGGTATGGCAACGGCATGTTTGAGCCGTTTCAGCAGAAAGCACCTCGTTGGGATAGGCGGCAAGCGCTACCGCCGGTGCGCGAGGATTTTTCAAAGGCGCCGCCGCCGGAGAAACGCGAAACTGTACCGCAGCGTCATATTCTAGTGCTCGGTGACGCCATGGCGGACTGGCT
>Ga0210392_10000171_pt1 | contig 52042 bp, 83 predicted proteins | sample IncBWC30OmetaG_FD_161057 | JGI IMG/M metagenome (GOLD analysis project Ga0210392, IMG submission 161057) | Forest soil microbial communities from Barre Woods Harvard Forest LTER site, Petersham, Massachusetts, United States - Inc-BW-C-30-O ... | reverse complement strand
CCAGTCGACGCCCGACATGTCGGCGAGCTACCAGACGCTCGCCAACCCGCCGAACATCATGTCGCTGTACATGCAGATGCAGCAGCGCGACCGGGCGATGCAGGGGATCAATAGCGGCCTCGCGCTAATCGCCGCCAACCACAGCCCGCCTTCGATGCGCCAATCCATCATGCAGAGCCTGACCGGCGGCGGCGAAGATGCGGGCCAGACGGTCGGCAACCTGATGAGCCTGCACACCGCGATGCAGCAGCAAACGGCGAACCAGCAGCTCCTGGCGCAGGCTCCCGACATCGCCGCAAAGCTCAACCTGCCGCTGGCCGTCGTGCAGTCGCAAATTCTCGCCGGGAACGGCAAGGACCTCATCACCAAGATGGAGCCGACCGACACGCAGCGAAACATCCAGTTCGAGCATGATCAGTTCATCAAGGGCGCAACTGCCAAAGGGCAGGACGCCGCCGCAGCGGAGGAGGATTGGCAGAAGAACTACCTGCCGATGATCATCACCGGAGGCCTGCCGGGGATGACCGGCGACATGAAGTCGATGGCCTTCGCCCGCACGCAATGGAGCAACGACCCGGCCAACCAGGGCAGGCCGATGCCCAGCTACCTGACCGACCCCACGAAGTGGTCGCTCTACACAAAGGACCTGACCGACGCGAAAGGTCAGTTCAACGGCATGAACCAAGGCCTGAGCAAGTTCGTCGACGATCTTGCCGATGTCTCGAACTCGCCCAAACTCGACGAGATCACCGGGTCAGCGAAGGCCGTCGGCAAAGGTTGGTTTGAGGGCTTGGCGCCAGGATCGGAGGCCTACAATCTGCACAGCAAGATGGAGGGGCTGGCTGGCACGGCGAAGGTCTTGTCGGCGCGCGGCGGTCCCAAGGGCGTTGGCCAGAACCTCGCAACTTTGGGCGCGAACCCTGACGACTATACCAATTTTGGCATCGGCAATTATCGCGACGAGGTCATCGCGCCGAAAATCAAGCTCGCGCTCACCGCGCAAGCTAACGCCTACGGCGCGGCGGGCAGGCTCTCCGACATACCCGGCTATCTCAAGCCCTACCTTGATCCGATGTATCAGTCGGGCGGCGACCTTGATCCTGGCGGCCCCATTGGGAAGTCGGTCCAGCCGAACAAGAACCTCAAGCAACTGACGGAGCAAGACAAGCTCGATTTCCAGAACGCCGTGGAACATTACGGGCCGCGCTCCGCGCTCAAGCACCTTAAAGACAACGGCTACGATACCTCTGGGCTGGAGTGATCGATGGCGGGCGCATTCGACAACTTCGACCCCACGGGCGCGAAGCAGAAAGGCCAAGCCGTTGCAGCGCCGCAGGCTGAGGCTCCCGCAGCCAGCTCCAGCGGCGGCGCATTCAGCAACTTCAATCCCACGGGCGCGAAGCCCGTTGCAGCAGCACCCACACCCGCACCCGCCACTCCCAACGCCGCTGCCGCCTCGCCCAGCGGCTGGGGCGTCAAGGGGTGGGGACCGGGCCTGCTCCCGCAGCCTGGGTTCGGCGACGTGATCATGCCGCAGTCGGTGCAGGACTTTGGGAATGTTGCTGGAAATGAGGCCTCGATGTACCTGCTGCCGGGCCTCAGGACCGAGGCCCAGAAGGCGAGGGAGAGGCTCGGCCCGGTGGCGGCGGCGGGCGCGGATATGGCGGGCAACGTCCTGAGCCCGACGACGCTGCTCAACGCGCTCCCCGGCGGGTCCATTCTCGCCGGGTCGGCGCATGAGGGGATCAAGAGCAAAGCCCAGGGCAACGACTGGACGACGGCGGCCGACGACGCGGCGATGGGCAGCATTGCGGGCGGCGTCGGTGGGGTGGCCGCGAAGGCCGCCCCCGCTGTCCTGCCGCAGCTCACCAGGGGGGTGATGGACCTGGGCCCGGCCGCCGCCGTGACGATGGCCGCTCGCAAGGCGTTCGGCGAGGGCTACCATGAAATCCTGACCGCGCTTGGCGGCTACACGCTCATGCACAACCTGACCGAGGGGAGTGGCGAGGTCGTGAAAAAACTCGCGGAGAACCCCGCGACGCAGCAGGCGATCAAGAGCGGTATTTTGGGCGGCTCGTCGGCGTTCCGGCAGGGGGCCGGGCCCTGGGACCAGTGGATACCTGGGCAGTAGTTCAGCCCAGGTTGAAATGACCGGCCACGGCCATAAGGGCGATCAGGAAAACGACGGCGCCCACCAGCGTGAGGCCCTCCCGCAGAGACAAGCCCGCCTGCGGCTTCGGGGGCGCGGGCGCGGCGGCCGGGCGCATGCGCTTGGCGATCCGCCCGTCGACCAGCCTGTCGAAAGCCCATCCCGCAACAACAACGGCGAGGGCAATTCCAAGAACGCTGTGCATTCACTTAACCTTTCGTTGGAGCTTGATCAGGAGATCGCGCTCGCGTCTGTTGAGGGCGTGGGGGCGGCTCTGGAGCTGGGCCAGCAGGGCCGCCTCGGCTTTCGGTCAGAGCCCGGCTCGCGCCGGGGACTTTATCGGTGGGCCAGTGCGCGTTCATCAGCCCTTCCCCCCGCTGTCGAGCATGCGCACAGCCTCGCCGACCTTGGGCGCGTCGGGCTCGTCGCACTCCTCGATGATGCCGTCGTCGAAGTCGTAGACGTAGCTCGCGCGGTCGAGTTCGCCCTCGGAGCCGTCGGACCCGAATTGCTCGGCCTGCTCCAGCTCGTAGGCCTGGGCCGTCTGCTGTGCGGGCGCGGCGAGGTAGGCGCGGAACGCCTCGGCTGCGGCCTCGGCGCTCGTCGCCTGAACGCCGAGGGTTTGCCAAAAGTAGCGGTTGCTCGCCGCCACGTAGTACGCGGTCATCCGAGCGCCCCCACCTTCGCCGCGACGCGCAGCAAGAGCCACAGCGCCGGGGCTCCCAGGATGACCAGGACGGCGTAGACGCCGCCGACCATCCACTTCAGGAGCTTGAGGTCGCTGTCGTAGCCCGCGACCTCCTCGGAGGCCTTACCGGCCTTGTCAGGGCTCGCGCCCGCCTCGATCAGCGCCTCGCGCAGCGCGCCTAATTGCAGTGCCATTACGACACGTAAACCCAGATGTGGCGACCATCGCAGCCGTTGCCCACGGTGTGACCGACGAACGCCTCGTAATGCTCAGTCTTGCGGTCCATGGTGCGGCAGTCGTAGCGCACATGATGGCAGTAGCCTGCGCGCCCGTACCATCGTTTGGCGATGCGGTTGGCAACGATCTCTGCGGCCTCCTTGCGCGTCTCAGCGCGGACCCGCTTGGGCGGGTCATACGTCGTCCCGGTGGTGACGCGGTACAGGCGAGTTTCAAAAGGGCTTTCCATAATTCGTCTCACTTCGTGTTGTCTCTGGGCCAACATATAACACTTCGCCCGCGTAGCGCCATGTCAGTGCGGGCCAAAGATCTGCACCTACGGGCCAAAAGGTGCGGGATGGGCGCAGAAAAGGGTTAATGATTTCAGGAGGGCGAAAAATCCCGCACTTCCTCGGAAACGCCCGGTTTTCCTACAATCTCGAATTTCGCGTCGGAATGCGATGTGGGGCCCCGACCCCAGCAAATCTGCGGCTTTCCGAGGAGAAAATCCCGCACCAGAAATCGGTGCGGGAATAAAATTTCTCGCCATCGTCATGATGAGCAGGTAGAAAACTGCCTCCTTCAAACCAGGGGCAACATCCATGAAAGCCATCCTTCTCGCCGGGGCGCTCGCGCTCGCTGTCGGCTCCACGCCTGCCCACGCCGCCGAGATCACCGTCGAGAACATCGGCGCGGTCCTCAACGAGAGCCTCGCGCTCCCCGCGCAGGACACGCCCGGCAGCGGCATCGGGTTCTCGGAGTTTTTCGAGTTCACGCTCCCGACTACCGAGACGGTCACCGTGTCGGTGAGCGACAGCGCCATCGGCGCCCAGCGCATCGTCGGCGGCGTGCTGTCGCTCAACACACAGACCGGGACCGCGTCCGTGTCTCCGTTCGAACCCCTGGGCTCGCTGATCGAGAGTTCGGCGCTCATCAACTTCCTCGGCGGGCAAGCCGCGACCGTGACGCCTGACGTGCTTGGCGCCGGGAGCTACTTTGCGGAAGTGTCGGGGATCAGCGGCGGCTCGCCTATCCACATCGCGATTGACGGCACGATCACGGCGGTGACGACGCCGGAGCCATCGACCTGGGCAATGCTGCTGATCGGCTTCGCCGGTCTGGCCTGGGCGGGCCTCAGGCGCGGCAAGACCTCGCGGTTCGCGGAGGTCTGAGGGTAAAAAAAAGGGGGCCTCAGGGGCCCCCTTCTTCGTCACGCCGCCTTGGTCAACCTGCGCGCCGCGTTGTCGGCGAGCTGCGAGTTGTCGGCGTCGCGAGTGTAGATGCCGGGCGTCCGGTTCTCGGTCCAGCCAAACCAAGCCTTCAGCTCGTCCAAGGTCGCGCCAGCCAGGGCGAACCGTCGGGCCGCCGCCTTGCGCAGGCCGTGCGCGCTGCACTCCGGCAGGCCAGCCTTGTCGCAGACTTGGCGGAACCAGCCCGTGAACGTGTCGGCGGTGAGCGGGTTGCCCTTGTCGCCGACGATCCAGCAGAGGTCGCCCACGGGACCGGCGGCGAGCGCCTCGGCCAGCTCCGGCATGATCGGGATCGTCACCGGATTGTTGGTCTTGCCCTGCCGCAGGAACAGTCGTCCGTTGCGGAGGACATGCTGCTTGCCGAACTTGACGCAGTCGCTGCGCCGCTGGCCGGTCCAGAGCAGGACCGAATAGGCGAGCCGCTCGCGCGTGCCGAGCGGGTAGTAGGCCTCGAACCGCTCCAGCTCCACCTCGGTCCACGAATGGAAGCCAACGCGGTCGTCGCGCGCGATGAGCTTGACGCTCTGCGCGATGTTGACCGGCATGTGCTTCGGCGTCGCCCACTCAAAGAACGCGCGCAGGACCTTGACGACGGCGTTGGCCATCGCGGTCGCCCGGCCGTCGTCGGCGACGAGGTCGCGCAGGTCCTCCACCCAGGCGTGGTCGAGATCGCGGACGGCGTAGGAGCCGTTCTCCTTGACGACGCGGGCGAGGATGTTGCGGCGCTGCTTCTGCGTCGCGGGCTTCGTCGCGCTCCAGGCCGACGAGGACTGGAACTGATCGACGAGCCAAGCGAGCGAGCCGCTGTCGGTGTGCGTCAGGCCGCTCGTCACGGCGGGGGTTGTAGCGCGGCCCATGGCGGCGTTCAGCGCGGCGTTGAAGGCGGGCGAGCCGTAGAGGCCGGGAATGCGGCTGCGCGGCCCATGGCCGTCGCGGTAGTACCAGACACGGGTGCCGTGTCGGTTCAACTCGGAGCAGAGGCCCCTTACTCTACGTTTCGGCATAATAAATTTCCCTTACCAGCGTGCTTTTGGTTTTTCCCTCACCTCGTTATCCGGTGCGGGAGGTTGGCCCAGTGCCAACTTCTCCAGATAAGTGTCGTCCATAATCATTACAATAGCGCCTTGGCCAATTTCGACCCGCACGGCCTTGACGCCCGCCCATTTCGCGGCCTTCAGCGCCCGCTTGTAGTCCTCCATCAGGGGGCCGTTGTGCTTAGTGGGCATAGGCGTATCCAAGCAGCTCCAGCCGGGCGCGCGTCAATTCATCTGCTTCGCCGCCGACGCAGTCGTTCCTTGTGAGATGAGGCAAGGCGATGTCGGGCTTGCGCGAATTTGCGCGAACTTGCGCTTGACCGAGTTTGTCCGAAATTGTCCGAATTTGTCCTTGACGCGCCACGCCGCACCGCTGGGGCCACGGGTTCTTCCAGATCGAGTAGTGGTGGCACGCAGCAGCCGCCGGGACCGACGCTGGGGCCAGAAGGACCAGGGCGAGCAGAAGGGCGCGTACGATCATCTGTGGGGCTCCTGGGGGATGCGGTAGCGCCGGGCGATCTCCGACGGCCCGCCGTCGATGGGCCGATGCTTGCCCTCCAGGCGTTTCGACTTGGCGATCTCGCGCACGTCGCGCCGGGTCTTCTTGTCGTGGCACTTGAGGCAGAGAAGCTTGCCATCCTCGGCGGTGAGCGGCGGCCTGTTGTCGTTGGCCGCCAGCGCGCCCTCGGCCACGCAATGGTCGATCTCGTAGTCGGCCCGCGTCGGGCACTCGGCGACGCACTGCTCGCAGTACGTCTTGCCGTTCATCGCGCTGGTCGCGCGGCGCTCGATGGCGCGCTTGCTGGCGGCCGAGAACGAGATGCGGATCATGTCAAATCCTGCTCGGCGAGGTGGCAGAGAAAGTCGCACGACGGCTGAATGGGATCTGTGACCGGCTGGTCGAGCGGGACCTCATCGATGAATATGCGTTCGCGCTCGCCGCTGGCCGTCTTGCAGAGCCTGACCCCAAGGTCCCGCGACAGTCGCGCCATGCGGTCGAACTCAGACGGGAACTCGCGGCGCACCAGCGCCCAATAGGCGGCGCTCTGCGCCTTGACGCAGGGGATGCAATTGTTGTTGCGGAAGCCCAGCGCGTACAGCGGCGGCAGCGCGATGCCCGCCCGCCGAACCATGTCGAGGCAATGCTCCTTCAGGATGCCGCGCTCGATCAGCGGCGTCAGGAACACCTGCTCTGGATAAGTCTCGCGCAGCCGGTTCGCCCTCGTCACGTCGGCCGCGTCGGCGGTGTAGCCCAGGATGTGGATATCGTCTGGCCTCTGGAAGGCAATGCGCGGCGCGGCCTTCAACTCCACGGTGCAAAGCGCGCCCTGCACGCCCGCGAGGTAGCGGCGCTTTGTCCACACGTCCCAAGTGTCGGCGTATCTGTCGGACTTGAGGCGCGTCACCTTGCGCCCGAACCATTGCTCGCAATCAGCGAGAAAACGCTCGTTGTCGGGATGCTCGGCCCCCGTCTCGCAATAGACCGGCTCGGCCTCGGCCGTGAGTTTGGTGGCGACCGCTGACGCCGCCCCACAGGAGAACCAAGCGAGCGTGCGGATCATGATGGGTGCCCCAGGTGCCATTCGCCGCAGAATTTGCAGAGATAAGGCTCCGTTCCCGCCATGTACTTGCGCGACAGCCCCCTCTTATTTTGCAGGGCTTGGTCCTTCACTCGGAGCGCCACGCCTTCCGACTTGTAGCCCCGCTTTCCGAGACAGCCCTTGACGAAATGTCGGCGTAGCGTCTCTTGATCAAGGTTCACGCCGCCCCCCTGAGCCGCTCAGGCGTGACGCCGATCAATTCGGAGATCCAGCCCAGGATGTCGGCCTTCGACCGCTCGAACTCGGCCTTGTCCATGCGGTCGAGGCCGTGCATGCGCTGCGAGCGCGCCTTCTGCACCACCACCGTCGGGCCTCGCACGATGACCCGCGCGAACTCATCCTCGTTCCGCGCGAAGGCCGCAACGCGCGCCGCCGCCGTTCGGCTCCCGCAGTCGATGATCGTCTCGCGATGCCAGCCGGTGGCGATCAGCGCCGCCTTGCGCAGATGCTCCGGCGACGGGAATGTCTCGGCGAGGCCTTCGGGCAGATTGGCCCAGGCCTCGCCGATCCAGGCGAACTGCTGCTGGTGGGAGATCCAGCTCCGCTCGGACGCCTGTTCCAGCCAGTACCGGCGGCCCTCGACGTAGGCCTTGGCCGCCGCCTGGGCCCTCATCGGGACCATCGCCGAGCCATTCCACGTGAAACAAAACATGGGCGTCAGCCTGGGCTAATAGGTTTTGGGTGGATGTTTGGGGTCATGGATTTCAAAGTTCCTTGCCTTGCGCCGCCTCGCCGGGCCATGCCATGCCGCGCCTCGCGCCGCGTTGCCCAGCCGTGCCTAGCCTAGCCTCGCGCCGCGTTGCCCAACCTAGCCTCGCGTTGCCTCGCCTCGCCTAGCCAGTCCGCGCCGTGCCCTGCCTCGCTACGCCTCGCCTAGCCCGGCCCCGCCCTGCCCTGCCTCGCATAGCCTTGCCTTGCCCCGCAGAGCCGGGCCTCGCCCTGCCCTGCCGTTCCGCGCTGGGCCATGCAGAGCCTTGCCGTGCCTTCACGCCGCCAGTCGCGTCGGCTGGGCCTGCTGCTCGGCCCATCGCACGACGTTGTACTTGCCGAACGGCCCCTTGCAGACCGGCCGGAAGTCGCCCAGCCCGACGCGCTTGCCCGCGTCATCGACGATCTGCCGCAGGAGCTTCGCGTTCAAAATTGTCGTGTCGAGTTCGACCTCGAACGCGAGCTTCCAATCATCGAACATGGGCCGATGGCAGAGGATGCGACCGCCGGTCGAGGGGATGCGCACCGGGCGCGTGTCAACCTTCCACGGTTGCTCGTTGATGATCTCGACCTCGGCCGCCTCAATCGACAGGCAGGCGTACAGCAGCGACGAACGCGCCGTCGTGACTTGTTTTTTTCCAAGTTTGGTGTGCGCGCCGCCGTCGACGATGGAGCGCAGCAGGTTGGGCGACGGGATCATCGGCTTGCCGTCGGCGCCGACGTAGAGCTTCGACGCTGCGATCTCCAGCGGCGTGCCGCGATCCATCCCAGCCGACGAGCCCCGGTCGCCATTGGTCGAGGCCATCGCCGCCTCGTCGGTAAAACGGTTGCAGATCAGAGGAGTGATGCCTTGAATTTCGATGGTGATAAACATTCGCTTTCCCTTCGTTGTTAAACCTCGCCTCGCAGCACCATGCTGCGCCGGTCCCTGCTACGCCGCGCCTAGCCATGCCGCGCTCTGCCCGGCCGCGCATGGCGCTGCCGAGCCGGGGACTGCCCCGACCCGCCTCGCCAAGCCGCGCCTTGCGATGCCTCGCCGAGCATAGCCGTTCCAGGCATTGCCAAACCCCGCAGAGCCTTGGCCCGCCGTCCTCACGCCGCCACCGCGTAGCGGCGCGAGAGCCTTTCGACCTTCTGGTCGAGTTCCTTGATGAACTGCGCGATCTCGCGCTCCAGCTCGGCGATGAGCGCGTTGTCGCGATGGACGCGCTTGCACCAGAGCTGCATGTGCGGCGGAAAGTCGCTGCTGTAGCTGACGTAGTCGCACCAGGAGTGGCTGGTGCAGGCCAGTTGCCACATCATCTGAGTGAGATGATCGTTGCTGATCGTCTCGTTGAGCAGTGTGTCGAGATGCTTCGCGGGCAGCGGGCATTTAAGCTCGACCAATCCCGCAATCGCGGTGCCGCCGGGGGCCAGGACGAACCCGTCAGGCGACGCATGCGTGCCGTTGATGCGCGGGTGGGTGATGAGGCCGACTTCTTCGACCTCGACGCCGCGCACCATCTGGTAGAGCAGGCGCGCTTCAGGCTCGCGCGCCGTCCCCTGCTGCATGGCTGCGGTCTTGTAGATCTCGACCGGCGTGTTGGTGATGCGCTCCAGCACCTTGTTCGCCATCAGGCTCTCGCGATCCGCGCTGTAGCCCGACTTGGTGCGGCGCACGACACTCGGCGCGTCGGACGCGCCTATCGATCCGCAGCGCGCTTGGCGCCACTCCTCACTTCCCTGTTGGAGCATTGTCGTTCCCCGGTGGTGGGTTGGCTTTGCGCTTCTGCTTCTGCTCTGCCCTGGCGAGATCGAGGACCTGCGCCGCCCGCGTGAACTGGTCGAGGTTCATCTCGGCGACGTTCTCGACGCCGATGAGCTTGAGCAGCGTCGCCTGACTGCGACCGCTCTCGTCGATGAGGCGCTGCATGTCGTTCGCCTGATCGACGGTGATCCTGGGCGACGAGCCGCCTGCAGCGCGTCCGTCATCGTCGATGCCAGCGGCGAGGCCAATCGCCGCGCGCAAACTGTATCTCTGCAAGTAGCTCAACGCGCTTCCCAGCGCCTGCACCCAGCTCATGCCGGTCGAGCCTGGGTCCGCCTTGCTCTCCAGCGTGACGCGCTCGCTGTAGCCGTCGGCGTGGCTGACGATGCAGGTGACCTTCACCAGATCACCGCCCTGCGCGACGGCGAAGCGGTAGGCGAGCCCATGCGCCGCGAACACTGGGTCCACGACGCGCGCGACATCGGCAAAGCTCTCGTACTTGTACTTGGTGCGCGCCGCGCCCGGCTTGTTGCTCTGGAAGTCCACGTCGCGCGTCTTGAGGACCGGCGCGAGCTGCCCCTTCGCTTGGCTCATCGCGGCGTTGAAGGCGCGCTCGGCCGCGCGGTCCTCCTCGGATCGCCGGGCGGCCAGGAGCCGGTCGAACACTTCGACGTTGAGAGCGGGATTGGTGGCGAGCCGCTCGATCATGGCGAGCAGGCCGCCGCCCTCGGACGCGGCAGTAGGGGGCACTGTTTCCGAGGGCGGCGCAGCGACCGACTGGTAAGGGACCCCGGCCGCTGATTGAGTATCGCTCATGTCGAGGCTCCTGGAAAGGGTAAAGGTTGGCCCCGCGCCATCGCCATGTCAATCATCAGCCGTGCGAATACTTGTGGATGAAGGTACGGCGTTAGTAAGCTAACAGGGCGTTGTTAGGTTGTTTACGCGGTGGCGTGTGTTAGTTTGTTTACGCGGACCCAGTTAACTAGTTAACATTGGCGCGTTGCTTGTGGATGACGCCAATCTGCTCTTGACGCAAGATGAACCATGGAGCCATGTTGGCTCATGGCGCACAATCCCAAACGCTACCCAGATCAGCCGCCGCTCGACGAACTGATCATGCTGCGTCAGCAGCTCTACCCAGACATGAAGAAGGCCGAGTTCGCTCAGCGGCTCGGCGTAACCCGGCTGCACGTGACGGCGATTGAGATGGGCCGCCGCAGGCCATCGCTCGGTCTGACGTTGCGCTGGCTGGAGCTGCTCGCGCCCAAGGCTCGGTTGGAGATGTTCGGCGACCTGCCGATGGTCAGAGAGCGCCTGCGTCTGATCAAGCACCTGCAGAAAGTCGCCCCGCAAACCTTCAAAGCAGCCTGAGGCTTGCGATGGCGCGGAAACGAAAGATATTTGCGCCGCGCGAAAGCCTGATCCAGCAGGCTGTGGTGACGCATTGGCGCACATTTGGCCTCCCCGACACCCTGGTCGCCGCCATCCCAAATGCACGGGCGGCAGGGCAAGCAGGGCTCACCAGGGGCCTCTTCGACCTCCTCGTCATCGCCCCCAAACTCGGCGCCGCCTTTATCGAGCTGAAGACGGAAAGCGGCAGGCTCTCCCCCAACCAGAAGGCGTTCAAGCTCGCGCTGATCCGCGCAGGCGTCACTTACGCGGTGTGCCGGGGCCGCGACGAACCAATCCGCGTGCTTGAGGACTGGAATGTTGTGAGGAGGCAGGTCCAGGCGGTGCATTGCCCGGCTACGAGCGGCGTTGCACGGCTAGGCGGCGCCGGGCGAGGCCATGCCCGGCATGGCGCGGCAAAGCAAGGCAAGGATATCGCCGCATGAGCGACGTGCGCGACAGCGACCGCGTCGCCTTCAACGGCGATGGCAAGTTCGACTTCCAGCTCAACCGCGCGCTGGTCGACGAACACCAGCTCGCCCGTCTCCTGCTCGACGGCAAGTTTGAACACAAGTGCGAGCGCCACCAGCCGTGGGACTACGGCAACATCTGCATCGAGACGGCCTGGAATGGCCGCCCGTCGGGCATCATGGCGACCGAGGCGAGCGTTTGGGCGCATGAGCTGAGGCACCGCGACGAGACTATCGCGACCCTGCTCTTTCCGGTCCCGGTGTTGCGCAGGCTCGCGCGCTATTTCGAGAACGATCCGGTCTGCAACAATCGCTTCCGAGGCGGCGGCGACGGCGGTCTATCCGACGGCGTCAAGTTGCCCATCGGCCCGCTGCGCCACTGGGGCAAGATCGTCCAAGAGATGGAGATGATGGAGTTCGCCAGGGAGGTGCTGAAGTAGAACCTGGGCGGGTCATTTGGCCGAACCCCGCCCAGGCTCAGGTTTTTGAGGAGTGGATCAGACAACCTCGGCCAGCCTGTAACACAAACTAACAACTCTTTGAAGACGCCAGTTTTCAGAGATCAGGAGAACTTTGCGTGCCGACCAAACATAGCGTGCCTCCCGTTGAGGCCGATCCCTGGGACGTAAGACCAGGGTGGAGCAAAAGCACACACAGTGACGCTGGGGGCAACCACCAGCACGTGATGATCGGCTGTCTGCCCAGCTCATCATCGCCGCCGTCGCATGAAGCAGCAACTGAGCGTCAGACCGGGTGACCTGGGCGCGTGGGCCACGGTGTGGCCCGTAGGTTGTTGGGCAGATGTGTCTCGTCTCTCGGCTCGTCCGAAAGTGCAGAGCGCGCTTCGTCCTGTCGAAGGGCGAAGTGTGCCCGCCCCCCAGACTGAACCGAAGTGCAGAGCGGCCCTGCGGGCCGGGCCCCCTCCCAGGAGAGAGGTTAGCAAGTGCAAGCAAGTTTCGATCTTCCACTCCCTAAACATCGACGTAAGCGCACGTTAGCCGCGCCCGCGAGGCCGATAGACGCCGCCTTCGCACAAGCTCTGTGCGACGCTGCGGACATTCGCCAATGGTCGGACGGACCTAAGGCGCCATCCTGGCGCATCTACCGGCTGGCGCAGGCGCTCGTCGATGGCCGATGAACCGCCCGACCCATCAGTGATCGAGCTGCTTCGCCGCGATGCGTTCGACGAGCTGGGGCGCGTGGCGATGCTGGCCGAGGACTATGCGCTGAAATTGTTCGACGCCACCGAGCGGCGCAATCCGCTGGAGGTCGCCGGGCGCCTCCAGCAACTGCGCTTCTGCACGATGGCGATGATCCAGACCTTCAACCTGATTTTGCGAGTGAAGCCGCATGACCAAGGAGTGGCCGAAGCAGGACGACCATCGGACGCCCATCGTGCGGATCAGCGATCCGGCGATGGAGTGGCATGAGGTCGACCTCAACGACCTCCTGGGCTGCGCTCGGCGCGAGCTGGCCCTGCGCCAGCGTTGCTATCCGAAGTGGGTGGCCAAGGGGACGATGAGCGAGAAGAAGGCCGAGAAGGAGATCGCGCAGATGCGCTCGGTCGTGGACTTCTTAATCCACTGCATCTTCAAGGCCATCACCCGGCGGGCGAAGGAGCAGGCATGACCGTCCCCTGGTACCGGAAAGCCAACCGCGAAGCGGAGATCGAGCGCCTGCGCCAAGTCATCGCTTGGCGCCGCGAGGGCAAGACTTACCGTGAAATCGGCGTTCTTCTCGGCGTATCGAAATGCCGCGCCCACCAACTTGGCTACAAGTCGCAGACATTCGTTGAGCTTCACGAACCGGGCGTTTCCGGCGTATTTGACAAGCGCGGCCGCTCCTTCCGCACCATCGAAGGATGGGTCAATTCCAAGGACCCCGACGGTTAAGCAAACCCGCTGCGCGCGGCGGCGAGCTGGATGGCGCGCCGACGGCGAATGTCGTCAGGCATGGTGGGCGGCAGCGGCGCGCTGGCGAGCGGGCCAGGGACCCTTGGGCGAGGCGGCGGCATGGGCGTCTGGTTGAGAGGCACGTTCTGCGCGCCCCCCGCTGCTGGCGCTCCACCGCCGCCGAACAGGCCAGCGAGATTGAGCGCGGTCATCTGCGGGCCGCGATTGCGTCCGGTGGGATCGATGTTCTGGCCCTGGTCGAGTTGGACGAAGCGCGGGTTCGAGCTGGCGCCCATCGCGGTCGCGCCGCCGGTCGCCAGCGGGCCAGGGACGGGCGCTGCAGGGGCGGCAGCGGCGGCAGGGCCAGGAGCAGCCATGGTTGTCGAGCCCGGCGCCATCGGCCCTGGCTGGACAGCCACGCCCCTCGCCTGGGGCAGGATCGACGGCCCGGCGGCTGGGGGTGCAGGCGGGAATGGCGGATTGGCTGCGCCTCTGGCCTGCGGCAGGATGGAAGGCCCTCCAGGCGCTGGAGGCTGGGTTTGCGCCGCCGTGATGGGCGACGGGTTCGCCGTGACGCTCGATCCCAGGCGCGGATCCGGCGACACGGGCGGGTTGTTGCCGTCGCCATGGTCGTCGGGCGGGACCTCGGCCGCGCTCGCGGATGAGATCGGGTTGAACATCTGCATGAGGTACTGCAGCCACGCCTGCTGGTTCATGCCGGGAGGAGGCTGGCCGCCCACGCCAGAGCCCTGTGGGGCCGCGCCAGGGCCTCCTGTGGGGCCCCCGCCGCGCGCCCACCAGGGCAGGCTGTCAGTCAGATCGGTCACCGCCATGTCAAGTCACCGCGATTGCGTTGGAGATCGCGGTCGCCGATCCGGCCGCATTGGTCGCCATCTCGGCGCAGGTCACGTTCGTGCCGCTGTCGGCCCCAACCAGGGCGTAGACCATGCCGGTCGCGCCTGCGATGTTCGCGCCGCCGCGCCGCCACTGGTAGGCCCTGGACGTGGGCGAATAGTTCCACGTGCCGCCGGTCACGGTGAGGTTCGAGCCCACCGTGCCCGTGCCCGACACGACGGGCGCGGCGGTGTTGACCGGCGGCAGCTCGTTGGCGAGGCCAGCGGTGATCGCCGCCGCCATCTGCGCGTTGGTGAGATTGCCCGCCTTGCCGGAGTTCACGACCAAGAGGATGTCGTTGGTGAACTTGGTGTTGGCTGCATTGCCCGGCCGCAATCCGGCGGGCGCGGTCTGCAGCGTCGTGTCGTGGGTGGTGGGATCGGAGCCCAGCGCGGTGGCGATGGCGGTGAGTTCGGCCGCCCGGTTGGGGTTGGCGTAGTGGATCAGCGCGTTGAGGCGCACTTGGCCCGCGAAGTCGGCGACCTGATACGTCATCGCCGTCACTCCCTCTTGGTGGGCGGCACGACGCCGGGCACCTGTTTGTTGGTCCTCTCGTCGGCGGTGCGCTCGTCGATGCCGTCGAGGTATTTCTTCATGCCCTGCTCTTCGAGCTTGGCGGATCGGGTGCGTTGCTCCTCGGCGATGGTCGGGCCGTCTGGATGGAGGTTGACCTCAGGCCTCTTGAACGCCTCAAGCTTGGCCTCCTGCGGGTCGACGGGCGGCTTCGTGGCGGGCTTCGGCTGTGGTGCGGGTTGCGGCTGCGGCGCGGGCTTCGGCGCGGGCTGCGTCGGTTGCGTTGGCATGTCAGCTCCTACGGGTTGGGGCTGACTATATTTCTTAGCACAATCGCTTGTGCCGTGCGCGCAAGAAAAAGGGCCGGGATGGAGAAGCCCGGCCCCCAGAACATGACCTCAACAGAGCGAGGCGACCTTACGCCTTCTCGGCCTCGGCATCAACTTCTGCCTCCGGCCTAAAGTCTGGGCCTGCGGGTTTGGCGTTGTTGAGCTGGTCGAGCTTGATCTCGGCCTCGCCCAGGACGAGCGCCAGTCGCTGCCAGCGCACGCCCTTCTGGCGCTCGGCCGCGCGTCGCAGCGTCGGCAGGATCGTCTCCGGCTCGTTCAGCTCGATCAGCGTCTCGACCGTCTCTTGCAATTCATCCATCTGCGTCTCCTGTGGTGGGCAGGGTCAATATGGGGTCATCGACGAACACATGGCAGCGCCCGCAATAGCGGTTGACGATGTCGTTCAGGTTGTAGCTCACGGCCTTGCAGAGCGGGCAGGTGAACGAGGTCGCGAACACCAGCGGCTTGCCGCATTGCTCGCAGCGGATGGTGTTGTGAAGGGGTTCAGCCCCGCAGGTTGCGCAGACCGTCTCGATCATTGGTCATTCTCGACCAAAAGACGCGCTATCTCTGCTGCAATTGCAGGCTTGAGATATGTGGCGGCCTGCAAAAATATTCGGCCATCGTCCAGCTTGATGACCGACCAACTCGCAGGGGTCCGATGCGCCACTCTCGTTTCCTGTTCCGGCGACAGGTCGGAAACTTTGAGCCTCAGCGCCTTGGCGAGTTTCGCGAGGTTCTTTTTGTCGGGGAAAGCATTGCCGTTCACCCACTCCGAAACGCGGTCGCGGCCTCTGGCGACGTTTTTGCCTTCGGTGTTGATGTACCGGTGCCAGATTAGCTCGGCGAGGCCGGATTGCGTGAGGTTGCGCTCGGCCATGATGAGCTTCAGCCGTCTGGCGAACTCGGCGTTTCGGACGCGATCTTCGGGCGAGGGCATCAGTCCGTCTGCCACAGTTGCGTTTCGCGCCGGAACGCGAACATGCCGACGGGCTTGCCCGTCTTGTCAGCGACCTCCTGGGCGAGGCCTTTCATGTATTCGGCGACGCCCAGCGAGCCGGTGACCAAAGGCCCGGCCGCTGCGATGGCGGGTATGATCGAGGCGATGATGCCGTTCATGCCCTGGTCGTCAATCGACATGAACACGTACACGCGGTCGATGCGTTGCTCGTTGCCGGGATCGTGGATGATGGGATCGGTCATGGCTTGGGCTTTCCGGTGAGCTTCATCACCAGCGCCAGACATTCGCAGCTCACCCCGGCCCTCCATTGCCCTTGAGGGCGGCGATCGCGTCGGCAATGGCGAGAGCGACGCGCGCAGTCATCTCCTTCTTGGTGGAGTTGAGCCACACGTCGATGTCGAACGCGAACTCCCCCTCCCGCGCAATCGCCTCGCACTTGGCGCGCATGGCCTCGGCGGGGTCAGGCGTGGGCGAGCCCAGGGCGGCGATAGCGTTGGCAACGGCCCTGACGCGTCGTGCGCACCCCATAATCGCATCTTGCATGGCGGGGATCTTTTCCATCCCTGGCTGGTTAGCTGCCTTCTCGCAACGATCAGCCTCATCGTCCGCCACCTTCTGGCACTTGGCGCGCATGGCCTCGGCGGGGTCGGGGGTGCGGATGATGGGATCGCTCATGAGCGCCAATTTCTGGGCGCTGGGGGGAGCGGCAGCTCGGCCGCCCGCCATAACCATGCCACCGCTCGCTGGCCAATAGTCGTCTGGATGACGCTGAGGAAGATCTGCGCTCGCCTTGCTTCGCCACGCGAGCGATAGGTCGTCGTGAGCAAGAATTTGCCGTCAGCGTCTTGCCTGGGCGGGCCCATGTCCATGTTGGCGAAGGGTTCGAGCATCAGCCATTGCATGATCGCGCGCGCGATTTGTTTTTTTGGGTTCATTTGAGCGTGGCCTGTTTTGGCTGCTTGGCCTTGGTGTGGATGATGGGATCGTCGCTCATTTTCGCAACCACTGCAGCCACCACAATGCGCAGCACCAGCCAGCGCAAAAAACGATGATCAAGATGAACACGAAAGTTAGGGGCTGGAGGTGGCTCATCGGCGTGACCCATAACCCCAGCGATGGCAGCCTGACAACACCTTCACCTCAACGCACGAATTTGTTATCGTGCAGCCCATGGGCAAACGTCGATCAGACGCCGACAATCGCCGGTTTTTCGATGAGTTCCAGAGCGTGCGCGTATCGCGCTTCCGCGCCATGGGCGTGATCGATCCGGCCAAGCGCCAGGCCGTCATCCCATTCCCCGATGGCACAACGAAGCTCATCGGCACCGGCCACGTGCGCTTCCCGAATGGCGGCGGCTGGTCGTACTTCGTGTGCCCGAAATGCGCCAAGCTCGCCGTCACGCTCTACCTGATCGACGACGCGCCACGCTGCACCCAATGCTGCGATGCGATGAACATCAAATACGCTGCAGCCTACGGCTTCGGTCGAGATAGCCGTAGGAAGGCCCAGGACAAGCGCCTGGACGAACTCATTGCCAAAGTCGAAAGCTCTGAGCGCCTCAAGCTCAAGCCAGCGCCAGCCTCATGGGGAGGCCGCGCACAGGTCGTCTATCGCAGTCGTAAGCTCCGCGAGCAGATGAGACGCCGCATGATCACGCTCAGACTGCACCAGCTCGCCAACCAGCAGGCAAGCGACAGAGCAGGCGATAGCGATGTCCTCAAGACCTTCAGACCATTAGCCGACACAGGCATCGACCTCACACCAATCTGGCGAGCCAATACCCAGGAAACGCTGCAACAAGCCCTCGATAATGCCCAATGCACCATACTCGCTGCTCTAGATAGCGACGATCCACAACAAAGACTGAACGCCGCAAGACTATTGCTCAGAACCAAACAAGCCAGAGATCGGGGGCTCTGATACCATATCAGAGACCTGCACTCCTTTACAGCGCCGAGGCTACATCACTTTTAACCCATTGAAATCATTTAGGTTTTTGAGTTTACATCACTGTTTTTTAACCAGTATAGTCTCAAACAATACTTCAGTGTACTATAATTGCGGGCAATCCGAAGTTTGAGCCACATCCGCCTCGATGCAGGCTTGACGCAGGCTTGCGCGTCTGGTTTTATTTAAGCTTGTCCGAGACTGGGTCGCAACCGCATGCAACCGCACCACAACCGCATTATCCACGTGAGCCATGCGCGCATTGCATCACACAGCCAAATCCCGCACCGTGCGGGAATGCAACCTAACAATATCAATAGGTTAGCAGACGTATCGTATTCCAGCGTGGAACTCGATGCGATATCAAGTGGTTACGTGACCTGATCATAGATCGTTGATGTGATCAACGTTAGCACAACCGGGTCTGGGGACCCTACCCCCGCTTTCTGGCCAACCGAAAAGACCCCCCTATAGGTGGTTGTTGGGGGAGGCCCCCGAAGGGGGGGACCCATCCCATCACGCCCCCCGTTTTCAGACCACACGGCCAAAATGGTATAGGTTAAATCTTGACCTGTTAAGGTCTTTACTGGCACAATTAAGGTCTTAACAGTAAAGGTCTTAACATCGCAGTAAAGGTCTTAACAAATGGCGATCAATTACGCCGACGAGGTCCCGGCTCCTCGGCCTGCTCCTGAGCGGCTTGAGAGGGCGCGGGCGGTTTTGAGCGAGGCGTCGGAGCGGGTGGGGGCTGCGGTGGGGAAGGCGGCGTTTAAGGAGGCTGCTGTCCAAGGTCGGGCCTTTGTCCAGGACGGTCGCGTGTTGAAGAGCGAGGAGGTTCTGGCGCCGCCTGTGAAGAAGAAGGGCTTCGACCGCAACGCCTACCAGAAGGCCTACATGAAAACGTACATGAAGGCGTACATGCGCGGCTGGCGGGCGCGGAAGAAGGGGGCGGCGAGTTAGCCCGCCGCCATCTTTTCGCCATACCGTCGGGAGGCTCCAGTCTTTTTTTGTCGGCTACTTCTTGAGCCGGAGGCCTTCTTTGATGAGCTGGCGGATGGCTTCGGCGCGCGATGGGATGCGGTTGGCCCAGCGGTATTCATCGATCTGATCGAGGAGGTCTTTGGGCATGGTGAGGACGACCCGTTCGGGGGCCGGGCGCGGTTTTCGCATGATGCATCAATTATGTAGGAGGGCCCAGCGGGCGTAAATGTGCCGGGGGCGCCGTATGGTCCATCGGCACAAATGAGCGCAAAAGCCCACAACGCCGGGCCTTTGCGGGCTTGCGGGGGGTGTGAGCATAGGTAGAAATACCTATTGCCTAATGAGGCCGCCGGGCGCGGGATGTTAACAGGGGGAGGCGAGTGCGGCGGGGAGGGGTCCGATGACCCCAGAGCGACTTAACGAATTGATTGAGGAGTGTTTTCGGCGGCGGCGCAGCCAGGGCCTGCCGTACAGTTACGCCAATGTGGCGCGCTTTTTGGGGGTGACGCCGATGACGCTCCGGCGTTGGTTGAAGGGTGAGGCGCCGATCCCGCGCAGTGTGGAGATTGTGATGGAGATTTTCCACGACTGGCCTGAGGTTCGTGCGGCCTGGGGCCGATGAAGTCAAGGGCTTAGGGTGCCTAAAGCAACATAACGTTGCTTACCCACAACTTGTTTGATCACAATGAGTTGTTAGATTGTTTACCGAATACTTGCCCCGTCTGAAGCGTAGGTTTGCTACGTTCTCCCGTTTCAGGAGGTGGAGCAGCGATGTCGCCGGAGCGGTTGAATGATGTGATCGAGCAATGTTTACGGAACGGCCGGAAGGAGGACCGGCGGATTTTTCATGCTGAAATCGCGCGGTTTTTGGGGGTGCAGCCGATCACGGTGCGGCGGTGGCTGAAGGGTGAGCGGCCCGTGCCGCGCATGGCCGAGATCATTTTTGAGATACTCCACCACTGGCCGGAAATTAGAGCCGGAGCTGTGGATAAGTGGATCGCCAAGCGCGACAAGGGCTTAGCGGGCCAAAAGCAACATTGAGGTAATCTGGGGTGGTCACTTTGCCCAGCTATAGAACGGTTGAGAACACCGCCTCCCCATTTTTGGGACTGGACCGCAGCGGAAGTTAGTTTGTTACTGTTAGCAAGTTGCAGGGTGCTGGTGAAAGGGCGATCACGGGAACGTGATCAAATAAAGATCCAAGCAACTTGTAAGCAAACTAACATTCGCGCGGCATGAGCTGGCTTAGACCTGCTTCCACGGAAGTATTCTGGTCAAAAATGACGCGAACAGGACAAGGGGGAGGCCCGATATGCGCCGCAAAAAGCGGGAACCCGCCAATGACAATCTGCCGGTCGCCAACGATAACCAGAAGCGCGCCGACTACATGTGCAGCCACATGCGCTGGCGGCGCAGACATCCCGGCAAAACGCTGCGGCAGCTCCTCCGCGACAGCCTCGACATCATCGCCGCCAACGCCCCCGCCGACGACCCAAACGCCCAGGCGTTCATCGCCACCGTGCGCGACCTCCTGGAGCCCGACCGCCTCCTCAAGCCCGCCAATCACGCCCAGGACGCATCATGACCGAAGACGACAAGCAGAACCTCGACGACCTGCGCGAGGTCGAGCGGGCGCTGATCGAGGCCCGGCACGCCCTCACCAAGGCCATGGTCGGCCAGGGCTCACATCATCGCGAGGCGTTCCTCTTCCACATCGGCTTCGCGCGCGGCAGGCTCTCGCGCGTCAGCGACCGCGTCTATCCGGCGAAGGAGACGACGGCGTGAGCGCCGGATGGGACCTGCTCACGCCGCACCAGCAGGACGCCGCCCGCGCGGCGGCGCGACTGATCGAAGATCAAGGCATGACCTTCACGATGCTCCTGTTCGGCCAGGACAAGCAGGGCGCGATCATCGCCAACATCGAGCCCCACGACGCGGTAAGATTGATCGAGATCGCGCTCAAGGCGGCCAAGTCTATCGTGGAAGTGACGGAGATCAGCACAGAGGAGAGACTGCATTGACCCTGACCGCATTCGTCGGCGCCCTGGTGGCGCTCCTGCCCAGGCCGGAAAGGCCGGTCCAAATCCCGGTCGAGAGCGAGGTCGAACGCCTGACCAAGGAGAACGCGCGCCTCCAACGCTCGCAGGCCCGCCTCGTCGACCACATCGAACGCCTGGAGCGCGAGATCCTCCTCGAACAGCACCTGACCACCCACTGGCGCGAGACGGCCCAGCGCATCGTCAAGCAAGCCCGCGAGGCCCGTGAGGCGTTCGACCGCGAGCGCGAGCAGCTCCAGCGCGTCGGCCCGCTCTGGTTGCCGGAGCAGAACCTCGCCCTGCTACAGGCCCAGGGCGAGCTGGCGCAGATGCAGGCGGCCCAGCAGGCCCAGTGCGCGCAGGCGCAGGCGCAGCAGAACCAGAACTTCAGATGGCGGGGGGACTACGAAGGCTTCTGCAATTGCGTGCCCTCGCGCTCGCAGGTGTGGGAAGCCAACCGAGGAGAAGGATGATGGCCAAGCAAACCACGAAGGGCGGCAAATCCGCTCCGACGACCAAGTTCGAACGCGGCTTCACCGCCCAGGCGCCCGGCAAGCCCGAAGAGCGCCCGCCCAGCCTCAAGGGCCGGGTCTACAACGAGTTCCGCCCCGACGTGGCGCGCGGCTCGACCATGCCCGCGCCGACCGGCGACACGCAGGAGCCCCGCATGAGCAAGAGGCTCGGCAAGGCGACCAAGGGCCGCAAATGAAAGAGACGCGCCTCCTCAGGAACGTTCCCGTCTGGGACCGCAAGTTGAAGCAAAAGGTCGAGGTCGACGTCGATGTGGAGATCGACATCTACTGGATCGCCCATGAGTTGGCGGACAAGGCCTACAACAACAAACCCGTAAACAACAACCGTAAAAGCCGCGCGCTGCGGGGGCTGGTCGAGGTCCGCGTGCGCGGCACCAAGGCCACGCCGATCCGCGAGAAGGTCCTGGCGTGAGCAAGCAACGAACGGCCCTCGTCGCCATGCGCCTGATCGACATGCACAAGGTGCATCCCGGTCAGACGACGATGGATTGCGCCTTGTGCGGCGAGAAAGTCGGCGTCTACCCATCGGGCCAAAAGGTCCTGCGCCTCACGCCCGGCCTCGTCGAGGTCATCTGCCACGTCTGCGCGGCAAAGACCTACGACCCCGCGCTTGATACCGACATGCCCGCCGGTTCGATCAACGAGATCGTGCAGGAGGTCCTCGACAGCAAGCCGGTCAATAAAGCATGAGCAACCTCACGCTCACCTGCGGCATCGTCGTCGGCCTGATGGTGGCCTACGGCGTCGGCTACCGCAACGGCGTCGCCTATTGCGTGCGGGCGCACAAGCCTCTGGTGGACGCCGCCAGGGAGCTGCACAGGATGATGAGGCGATGAGCGACTTCGACCCCGACGCGCTTAGGCCGATGATCATCGCCAAGAACGGCGACATCACCGCCGTCGCCGACGACATCGAGGCCGACAGCGAGGAGCTGCGCCTCTTCATCATGAACACGCCGGTCCTCAGACGCGCGCTCGACGAGGTGATCGCGCGCGGCGTCGACAAGACGCTCTCCGTCCTGTTCAAGGGCCTTAACGACGAGGACCACTTCTCCAACCAGCTCGCCTCGGCGAAAGAGTTCCTCAAGAGCCGCGCGGCGCAACGACGCGGCTTCCATCACGCGAACGATCTTGAGCTCAAAATGCCGAGCAAGGGCGGCGCGCTCACCCTCACGTGGCTCCCGCCTGAGGACAGTCGCAGACCTGAGCCGCCAATGATCGAAGGCACGGTCGAGGAGGAATGATGAAGGACGAAATGAAGCAGGCGTGGGATGCCGCCTTCGAACACCCAGGCGAGGCAATCCCGGTTGGCCGCAATGTCGTCTGCGACATCTGCGACCAGGACTGGACCGACAGGCCGGAGAGCGGCGGCTTTCTGTTCGTGTCCAAGGCCTATTGCCCAGACTGCGCTGTCGAAGGCCTCAGAACCATCAAACGCTACAAGGAGGAGCGGCAGATCCGCGCGCTTTGCGGCTCCGAGAGCTTCGCCGACTTCGTCCGCAACCTGCGCGGACCTGACGCCTTCATCCGCGTGACCGTTCGCAAATGAAAGACCTCACCTTCGTTTGCAAGGATTGCGGGGCCGACGTTTATGACATGCTCGACGAGGTTCGCGAACGCTGCCACGTCTGCCAATGGCTCGCCGACATTCCCGACGAGGCCGAACGAACGAAAGCCCGCGAATGGCTGATCGAGATTGGCGAAATCGATGATGGCCCCGCGCCATGCGTATCTGTTGTCACACCAGCGTGATAAGCCCGAAGGCCTCCCCAAGGAGGTTTTCCCAATGGCTCAAATCGCGTTGATCATCCCGCTCGGTGAAATGCCGGGCCGTATCCCCGGTCTGCACCCCGACCAAGGCCTGCCCGGCTCCCCCGCGTATCCCGACCAGGGCTTGCCCGGCGGCGGCTACTATCCCGACCAGGGCTTGCCCGGCCGCCCGCCGCATGTCGGCAACCGGCCCCCCGGCTCTTGGTCCCCTGAGTACCCCAGCACCGGCCCTGTGCGTCCTGGCCGCCCGGTCGATCCGAGCTGGGGCATCGAGGAAGGCGGCCCCGCCCGCCCCGATCAGGGCCTGCCCCCTGGCCCCGCACATCCGTGGGTGCCGCCATCGGGCGAGGAGCTGCCGCCCCCGCCTGAAGACATCGCCCATGAGGTCGTCCTCGCCATCTGGAACCCCAACACGCAGACCTGGACGGTGAAGACCGCGCCCCCGGTGCAGCCCACCCCGCACGGCTAAGTGACCTTCGCCACCGACAACCAGACGCACGCCAACGACAACGCCAGCGGCGCCGACGCGCCGCTGGTCATTCCCTACCGGCCGCGCCGTCATTTCCTGCGCCTGCACGCCTCGCAGAAAAGGTGGATCTTCGCCTGCTGCCACCGACGCGCAGGCAAGACAGTGGCCATCGCCAATCATTTGATCAGGGCCGCCTACCTCAACCCCAGGCAGTGGCCGCCGCCGCGCTACGGCTACGTTGGCCCGTCGTTCGAACAGGCCAAAGATCTCGTCTGGTCCTACCTGAAGCAGTACACCGCGAGCATCGACGGCGTGCGCTTCCTCGAAGGCGAACTTGCAATCGTGATGCCGCACAACGGCGCGATCATCAAGCTCTACGGCGGCATGAGCGCCTACGAGAGAATGAGGGGCATGTACTTCGACGGCATCGCGTTGGACGAGTACCCCTTGCTGCAAAAGACCGTGTTCTCGACCGTCGTCCGACCGGCCCTGGCCGACTATCGGGGCTGGGCCATCGTCAGCGGAACGAGCAACGGCGACGACCACTTCAACACCCTGCGCCTGCGCGCCGAGGCCGACCCAGACCGATGGGACGTGTTCCTGATCCCCCTCTCAGAGACAGGCGAGGAGGCGCTGTCCTACGCCGAAGCCAAAGAGCTGACCCAGGACATGAGCCCCGACGAATACGCGCGCGAGATGGAATGCTCGTTCGACGCGCCGGTCGAGGGCGCCTATTACGCCGAGGCCCTCAACGCACTCGCCCTGCAGGGCCGGGTGTGCAGCGTGCCGGTCGATCTTTCGAGCCCGGTCATCACCTCATGGGACCTCGGCGTCCACGACTACACCTCGATCTGGCTGTGGCAGAACACCGGCCGCGAGGTCCACTTCGTCGACTACATGATGGGCGTCGGCAAGGACTTTAATCATTGGACCTCGGTCTTGCGCAAGAAGGCGACCGAGGGCGCCTTTCACTACCAGTGCCACCTCCTGCCACACGACATCGAGGCGCGCGAGATCTCGTCGGCCAAGAGCCGACGCGCGACGCTCGGCGAATTGATCCCGAAGGACGAGCCGATCATCACCGTGCCCCGCATCCGCAGTAAGGAGGACGGCATCAACGCTTCGCGCGCCATGCTCGGCGCGGCCTATTTCGACGAGGTCAAATGCAAGACCGGGTTGGCCATGCTGCGCGGCTACCACAAGAGCAAGATGGGCCAGCCGGTGCATGGGCCAGGACCGCACAGCCACGGCGCCGACGCCTTCCAGACCGCCGCCGTCGGCTTCCACCTCGTCACCGGCCTATCGGCCTCAATGCTCCGGCGCGGCGCCATGCGGCGGAAGATCCGAGGCATCGTGTGAACAAGCCGCCGGATGTCGACTACCTTAGCGCCAGACTGATGCTGACCGAGAGCGGGCGCGGGGAAACGAGGGAATTGGTCGTCGAGCCGTGTTTCGATGAGCCGCGAGTGGAGCTTTCCATACTCGATAAGGGCGATGAAGAGGCGAGCGTCGTCGTCAATCGGAGCCAAATCGAGTGTTTGGTTGATTTCCTCACCGCGTGGCTCGTCAGGGATCATGCTCGGCGAGCCACCACTGCGGCCGAAGCCAGTACTCCCCCTTCGACCGCTCGCTCCTGAGCCACGCGACCATTGGGGGCATGACAGGACCTATGAAATCAGGATAAGGTCGCCAGTATTCGGTCAGCTCCAAGGGACCAGCTCTCCGCCTGGTTGGTCCTCCTCGGAGCGCGATGGCCAATGGCCAACACCGACGGCGTCGAACGCATCTTCACCTTCAAGGGTGACGGCGGAACACCGAACACATACGACCCCGGCGATCCCGATACCTATCGCCAATTCATCCACGCGATGATCACCGACAGCAAGGACTACGAGAATAGCGTCCTCGCGCCCAAGCGCGACGAAGCGCAGAAATACTACTACGGCATGCTGCCGTCACTGGGCGGCCTCACCGGCTACAGCGACACGCTGATCGTCGAAGACCCCAACGCCACCTTCGAGGAGATGCTCGGCCCGACCGAAGGCCCATCGAAAAGCTCATTCATCTCCACCGACGTGCGCGACGCCATCCTGATGATGCTGCCCTCGCTGGTGCGCATCTTCGCCGCGTCCGAGAACGTCATCAGTCTCGTTCCGCGCAGCCCCCAAGATGAGGCGATGGCCGAGCAGGCGACCAATTATTGCAATTACGTTTTCTGGCAAGACAACCCCGGCTTCCTGACCTTGTATGGCGCCTTCAAGGATGCGCTGACGGTGAAGACCGGCTTCGTCAAGTGGTGGACCGACAACACCAAGGCGGTGAAGCGCAAGCAGTTCCAAAACATCAGCATGGAGCAGCTCCAGATGCTGATGTCGGAGGAGCCGACCGCAACCGTCGTGCCGGGCTCTCTGGTGCAAAATGAGCAGGGTGGCGTCGATGTCACCATCGAGGGCACCGAGAACAAGCCGATCACCCGCGTCGAGGGCGTGCCGCCGGAGGAGATGCGACTGGATCGTTATGCGCGGACCTTCGCCAAGTCCCGCCTCGTCGGCCATGAACGGATCGTCTCCATCGATGAACTGACCGCGATGGGCTACCCGCGCGACCTCGCCGCGAACTACCTGCAGACGCAGGATGTCCACAACTTCACCATGGAGGCCATGATTAGGAACCCCGGCCGGGGCATGTCGACCCGCGTCGGCGACGGCGTCCTGTACGGCGAGTGGTACATCCGCGCCGACAGCGACGGCGATGGCGTCGCCGAGCTGCGCTACATCTGCACCATGGGCGAGGACCACGCCATCGTGCGCGACGAGCCCGCCAACCGGATCAAGATCGCGCTCTTCTCCTGTGACCCCATCGCCCACACCCTGGTCGGCGACAGCATCGCCGACCTCACCATCGACATCCAGCGCATCAAGACCAACATGACGCGCGGCGTGTTGGATAGCTTGGCCGAAAGCATCAACCCGAAGACGGTCGTCAACGAGCTGGTGACCAATCTCGACGACGCGCTCAACGACGACCTGGGCGCCGTGATCAGGACCAGGGGCGACCCCTCGGCCGCCGTGCAATTCGCCTCGACCCCCTTCGTCGGCCAGCAGGCCCTGCCGGTCCTCGAATACCTCGACGCCGTGCAGCAGCGCCGCACGGGCCTCTCCGACGCCGCGCGCGGGCTCGACCCGAAGGCCCTGCAGAGCAGCACGATGATCGGCGTCGAGGCGGTCATCAACGGCCAGCAGGAAAGGACCGAACTGGTCGCGCGCGTCCTCGCCGAGACAGGCTACCGCGATTTGTTTCACGGGCTGTTCAACGAGATCGTGGAGAACGAGAACCAGTCGCGCACGCTGAAGATCAACGGCTCATGGGCTACCTACCACACGTCGATGTTCGACGCCGACATGAGCGTCGAGGTCAACCCGACGCTGGGCAAGGGCTCGGACACGGTGCGGATGATGACCCTGCAGCAGATCAAGCAGGACCAGATGATGGTCTTCCAGCAATTCGGGCCGCAGAACCCGGTCGTCGGCATCCCGGAGATGCTCAACACGATTAGCGATATGCTGGAAATCGCCAACATTAAAAACACCGGCCGCTACTTCAAGACGCCGCCGCCGCAGGTCATCCAGCAGATGCAGAGCGCGCCGAAGGAGCCCGACGCGATGACCATCGCGGCACGCGCCAACTACGAGAAGGTCAAGAGCCAGACCGCGAAGGACATCGGGACCCAGCAGTTCAACGCCCAGAAGCAGGCCCAGGACGAGGCGTTCAGAAGGGACAAGCTCGCCCAGCAGCAGGCCTACGACGACGCCAAGCTCCAGGTGCAGCAGGTCCAGCAGGCCCTCGACCATCAGGTCGACATGGCCCAGGTCGTCGTCGACATGGCCAAGGCCGCCACGCCGGAACCACAAAACGACAATGGGCCGGGAGGGGGCGCGTGATGGACATGCGGGTGTTCGTCGAGCCCGATTGGTGGAAGCGGAAGGCGCTCAAGCTCTTGGTCAAGGAGCTGGTCCGCCGCGAGCGTCGGGAGGCGGACGGTTGGGACCCCGAAGACGACGACGAGATGTTCGAGGCGACGCTCCTGGCGCTCTACCCGCTGGATGGCTTCGACGGACGCAGGCGCTTGCCCGAAGGGTAAATCCGAAGTATTTATCCAAGCAACCAGTAGTGTTGTCCACGTGACAACACCGGTTGCTGTGGCAACCGTGCGATGCTGGGCAGTCGGGAAAAGATCGAGAACCTTAGCGAGCGCCGGGAACTCGCGGCCTCCGCTAAAGCTCTATTGAACGATCAGGCGTTCGGCCACGTTTACCGGGCGCTCCGGCAGCAATGGTTCAACGAGCTGGTCGACCTGCCGCACGCGGGCCCGAAGCAGGACGAATTGGCCGCTCGCCTGCGCGCCCTCGATGTCATCCCCCTGGCTCTCGGCGCCCTCCTCGACAATTACCGCATCGACGCCCAGCGGAGCGCCCGCAATGCCTGAAGGCATCGACGAGGCCCGCGAGGCGTTCGCCCAGGAGATCCCCCAGGCCACGCGGCAGCGCGACCAGTCTGGCCGCTTCGTCTCGACCGCCAAGCCCGAACACATCTTCCAACCGCGCGAGACTGAGGGCGACGAGTTCGGCGACACGCGCGACGGCGGGCCCGACCCGCGATTGCTGGAGCATGAGAGGAGAGTTGCCGATGGCCGGTCTGAAGAAGGGGAGCCCGCTCAGAGGGCCCCGAAACGTGTTCCAGCCCCCGCCAACGACAATGACGACGCAGCCCAAGATCAGCCGCCAGAGCGCATCGGGGAAGACCCCGACGATGCCGATCCAGACGCTGAAAAACCAGACAAGGGGCCCGGCGCCGATGGGGACGAAGGCGAAGACGCCTCCCCCCGGTACAAGATCCAGGTAGACGGCGAAGAGCGCGAGGTCAGCCTCAATGAGGCGCTCAAGGGCTACCAGCGCGAGGAGACGTTCAACCACCGGATGTCGCAAATGGTCGAGGTCGCCAAGACCATCGACCAGCGCGGCGCCGAGGCCATGCACGCCCGCGACGCCTACGTCCAGCTCTGCCAGCGCCAAGAGGAAGAGTTCGCGGCGCTCATCCCCAAGGAACCCGACTGGGACCAGCTCTACCGGCAGGACCCAGCCGCCGCCCACCAGCTCGAAAGCAACTACAAGGCGGTCTACGGCACGCTGAACCAGATCCGCCAGCGGCGGGCGCAGGCGCAGCAGGAGGCCTGGAACGACAACGTCCAGCGCAGCGCGGCCTACGCGCGGGCTGAGTTCGACAAGTTCCGCAGCAAGAACAAGCTCGCCAACCAGACCGAGGTCGACAACGCCATCACCTCCATGCGGCGCACCTTGGCCGCGCACGGCTTCAGCGAGGACGAGATCGGCACGACCTACGACGAGCGGATGCTGTCGGTCGCCCTGAAAGCCGCCAAGTACGACAAGATGGTCGCCAATAAGCCTTTCCCGGTCCAGCCGGAGCGCCAAGGCGCGCTCCAACCTGGATCGGCCCCGCGCGTCGGCAATGGAGCCGCGCGCTCGATGAACGACGCCCAGAGACGGCTCGCAAGCACCGGCCGCGTCGATGACGCAGCCGTGGTGATGGCGCAGTTTCTGCGGGGTGGTCGTTAAGTACTGTCCAGTCTTAGGGCTGGAGCGCATAGTCTAGACCTTCGGGCTAGAGCCAATTGTCCGCCAACTACCGGCGGCGATCCCTCTTGCCCGAAAGGATATACCCCGTGCCCAAGGTCACGAACGCATTCACGACTTATAACGCCCAAGCAAACCGCGAAGATCTCTCCAACGCCATCTATAACATTGACCCGTTCGATACGCCGGTTATGTCGGCAATCCGGCGGCGCAATGTAAAGAACAGGATCTTCGATTGGCAGACCGAGTTCCTGCCGCTCGTTAACCTTGGCAACGCCCAACTTGAAGGGTTCGCCCTGGCTAACGGCCCGTCTCAGCCGACGATCCGCCGCAACAATGTGACCCAGATTTCGGAACGCGACGCCACCGTCTCAGGCTCGCAGGAGGAGAGCGACGCGGCGGGCAAGGGGTCGGAGATGGCCCACCAGATGGCCCTCGCCGCCAAGGTGTTGAAGTCGGACATGGAGAGCATCCTCTGCTCTCGCCAGCAACGCAACGACGGCAACGACACGGGCCCCACCGCGAGGACCACCGAGGCCTTCGCCCACTGGCTCGGCCGCGCCGTCGACAAAAACTCGACCGTCGCCGCAGCCGTCGCGCCCGGCACCGTCGTGACCGGCCTGCCGGTGGCGGCCACCGATGTCTTCGCGGCCCCCGCCGCCGGGGTGCAGGTGACCATCACCGAGGCAATGCTCGGCGACGCGATGCAGCAGGCCTACCAGAACGGCGGCTCGCCCACGATGTGGATCGTCCCGCCGGGCCCGAAGCGCACGATCTCCTCGTTCACCGGCCGCTCGACCTCGCAGGTCCTGGTCGGCAAGACCGAGGTGGTCAGCACCATCGACGTGATCGCCACCGACTTCGGCCGGGTGAAGGTCGCGCCGTCGCGCTGGCTGCAGCCCGACATCGGGCTCCTGATCGATCCCGACTATGCGGCGGTCGCGTTCTTCCGCGCCTTCAGGCAATTGTTAATGGCCAGAACCGGCGACGCCGAGACGCGCATGATCGTCTGCGAATGGGGTCTGGAAATGCGCAACCCGCTCGCCCACATTCTGTTTAACGGCATCAAGAAGTGAGCTTAAGCAAGCAGAAGCGGCGGCCTACTGGCCGCCGCCCCACGCCTTGCCAGCCTCGCCTTGCATTGCCAGGCCGCGCTTTGCTCGGCCCAGCCCTGCCCTGCCATGCCATGGCTCGCGTTGCGCGAGGCCAACCTAATGTCTGAGCGAAAGCGCGTCTACCGCGACAGCCACGGGATCAGGAGGACCTTGATCTGGGACGATGGCGATCCCGATGGTCCGTTCCACATCCTGACTGAACAGGACCTGGAGCCGATCCTCGACGCGGTGGCGCGCGACCGTGAGATCATGGCCAACAACGGGGACATGAAGTTCACGCATCATGTCCCCGCGATTATCTACGAGCGCGCCTGTCGCGAGGGGTGGGACGAAGGCGACTGGCGCAAATGGTACAACGGCGAGGGCCGCGCCTTCGCCGTCTACAACGGGCGCGTCTGATGGCCGACGAGCCGCAACGCACCCTGACCGATGCCGACTTCGCCCGCGCCGCCAAGGAGCTGAACGTGGAGGTCGCCGCGATCCGCGCCGTCGCCGAGGTCGAGGCGGCCGGGGCCGGGTTCCTGCCCGACGGCCGACCGGCGATCCTCTACGAGGCCCATGTCTTCCACAAAGAGACGGGCGGCAAGCACGCCCACGCCAAGGATCGGCGCGGCGTCGCGCTGAGTTCACCGAGCTGGAACAAGGCGCTCTACGGCGCGACCGGCGCGGCCCAGCACGCCCGCTACGAGGACGCCCGCGCGCTCGACCCCGACGCGGCCAACAAGGCCTGCAGTTGGGGCACGTTCCAGATCCTCGGCCAGAACCACCGCGTCTGCGGCTTCGATAACTCGCAGGAATTTGTCGACGCGATGTGGACCGGCGGCGCGTCCGCGCACCTCGATGCCTTCGTCGCCTTCATCAAGGCCGACCCCAAGCTCCACACCGCGCTGCGCGCCAAGCAGTGGGCGACCTTCGCGCGCGGCTACAACGGGCCCGGCTACGCGGCGAACGCCTACGACCAGAAGATGGCCAACGCCTACGCACGATGGAAGGCGAAGGGCTGATGGCCGATCCGCTCGTCGTCACCCCCAATCCGCTGCCGAAGCTCATGGACTATCCGGCGTCCTTGGGCCTGATGATTGTGGTCTTGCTGACCACCATCCTGCTCGTTGTCGCCAGCAAGTTCGATGCGACCGGCGGCACGCTCACCATCTCGCTCCTGGTCGTGCTGTCCTTCCTCGCGCTCGTCACCTTCTGCGCCCTCTTCACCATCCCCACCGACGAGATCACGTCGGGCGCCATCGGCGGGTTGGTCGCCGGGTTCGGCGCCATCGTCGCCCACTGGCTCGGCCGCAGGAAGGAGCCACCGTAATGTGCGGTTTTGGTATGGACCTGATCTTCAAGGTCGCAATCTTCATCATCGTCGTGCTGGTCATCCTCGCGCTGCTTCGGGCGGCGTTTGGAAGCTGGTTCGCCAACATCACGGCTGCGCCCTACTGGGACATCATCAGGATCGTGATCGGCGGCGTGATCGCGATCCTGATTTTGTTGTTCATTTGGAGGTTAGCGGAATGCGCCGGTCTTTTTGGCCGTTACAGCATCGCGTTGATGGGGTTGGCATGAGCGCGTCTGTCCTCCCACGGACGTGCTTTAAGGGCGGCTCTGCGTGCAAATGCAGAGCCGCCCCCGTTGCCCCGCCTCGCCGTGCGCCGCCACGCCAGGGAGTGCCTAGCCTAGCAATGCTCAGCCGTGCCTTGCGGAGGAGGGCAGCTTAATGTCCGACTTCGGTGACCTCAAGTCGCAGATCGCGGAGTGGAGCAACCGCGCCGATTGGAGTGACGCGCTCGTCACCAGTTTTGTTCGCATGGCGGAAAGCAAGCTAAATCAAGAGCTTAGGGTCGCTGAGATGATCCAGATGGACGACGGGATCATCACCTCGCGCTGCGCGCAATTGCCCGACGACTGGCTGGCGATGGACCTTGTGCGGGTCGCCAATGAGAACGGCGCCGATGGCTTCCTGCCTGCGCGCTACAAGGCCCGCGACGAGTTCTTCAATCAGCGCGATACCCATACTTGGCAATATTACACCATCATCGGCCGCACGATGTACTTCGGCGGCGAGCCCGATCCGGTCGACGGCACCGAGTACAAGCTCGCCTACTATGGCGAGGTCCCGACTTTCAGCGACACGCAGCCGAGCTGGATCTACACCAAACATCCGCAGCTCTACCTGTTCGCCTCGCTGATGCACGCCGCCCTACACGCCGTCGGCGAGGAGCAATCGGCCGCCAATTTCAAGCAGCTCGCCGAGGACATGATCCAGAAATTGAACACCGCTCACCTCGGATCGAAGGCGAGCGGCTCGCGCGTCACCACGCCCCGCCGGAGGTCGTTTGGATGACGACCTGGACGCCAACTCCTTGCGAGGGCGATCCAGGCTGGACTGAGGTCGTTCCCCCGCTCGCGCCCTGGCCCCCTGGCCCGTGCCTGGACGATGCGGGCTGGAAGGGGCTCACCGTCTGCCGCAGGCCTTATGGCGTCGGGGCCTATGGGGCGGGACCTTACGGCCGGTGCGCCATCGTCGGCGGCGGCGTCTGGGGCCAAGAGATGGTCTGCGCGCCGTTCAGCCAGCAAGCGCCGCTGCCGCCCACGCCATGGAGGCGGCATGGCTGACACGTTCACCGCCAACTACGGCTGGACGAAGCCCGATGTCGGCGCCTCAGACGACACTTGGGGCGACAAGTGGAACGTCAACCTCGATGGGATCGACGCCCAGCTCAGGACCATCGCCGACGTGCGCGGCATCGAAGAAGCGCCGATGGATCAGCAGCCCTACGCCCGCGACATGGGGGCTTGGGTCGTCATTCCGCAGATCATCCCCGACGCGCCGAACACGACGCAGCTTTTCGGCCGGTTCAATTCGACCTGGGCGCTAGTCCCGATCCAGGCCGACGCGCCGAGCGACGGTGCGACTTATGGTCGCATGAACGGCGCGTGGAACGCCGCGCTCGCCATCACGGGCGGCACGATTACCGGGAGCCTGACGGTCACCGGCATCATGACCGTGAACGGCCCGAACAGCATGGTGTTGAACGCTGCGGCGGGCAACCAGCGCGCCATCCTTGGCCAGACATCAGGGCTCACGCGGTGGCAGTTGCAGCTCGGCGATCAGACAGCCGAGGGATTGAACAACACCGGCTCGAATTTCAGCCTGTCTGCTTATGGTCTCACCGGCACGTTTCTCGGCACTTGGCTGACCATCGCGCGAGCGGACGGCGCCACGGCTTTCGCCGGTCCCGTGAACATGAACAATGGCGCAGCGGTCAACGGGACGCTCGCCCTGCAAGGACCGGGCTCGTTCTATCTTCCCGGCGGCTCGGCTGGACAGGTGCTTACGACCAACGGCTCGGCGGCTTTGTCGTGGGCCAATCCCGGCGTCGCCGAGGCGCCAAACGACGGGCAATATTACGCTCGGCGCAACCTCGCTTGGCAAGTCGCGCCTGGCGGCATGACCGACGCGCCAAACGACGGCACGGCTTACGCCCGCAAGAGCCAAGCCTGGGCGCATCTGACGCATACCGACATCACCGATTGGACGGCGACGCTCGCGCCCTACGCGCTGACGGCGGCGGTTCCGGTCGCCTCGACCACGACCCCCTTAATGAACGGGACGGCGGCGGTCGGAACAGGCACGACGTGGGCGCGGGCCGATCACGTTCATCCGACCGATACGACCAGAGCGCCGCTGGCGTCGCCAGCGTTGACCGGCCTGCCGACGGCGCCAACCGCCGCTCCAGCTACGAACACCACTCAACTTGCGACGACAGCATTTGTCGGCGCCGCGACCTCGGCTCTGCCGGTGCCGATGGGCGACAACCGCATCATCAACGGCGACATGCGGATCGACCAGCGCAACGGCGGCGCGAGCGGGACAGCGAGCGGCTATACCTGTGATCGATGGCAGTATAGTGCGACCCAGGCAGCTAGGGGAACTTGGGTTCGTGGATCGGGCAGCAGCGCCTCTGGATTTCCTTACTATTTGAATTTTACTTCATCCTCGGCATACACGCCGCTGACGGGCGATTTCTTCCTTTTTACGCAGAGGATTGAAGCCGACGTGATCAGCGATTTTTGTTGGGGGATGGCGAATGCGCAACCAGTTACGCTGAGCTTCCACGCAGCGAGTTCCTTAGCCGGGACATTTGGCGGTTCGCTGAGCAACTTCGCTGGCACGCGAAGTTATCCGTTCACTTATTCCATTCCGGCTGCAAATACCGATACGAAAATTGTCGTTACTATCCCCGGCGATACAGGCGGAACATGGGTGATGAGCGGCAATGCAGCCGCCTGCATCTTGTCCTTCGACCTTGGCACTGGCGCGACTTATCGCGGTCCTGCGAATGGTTTGTGGCAAGGAGGAAATTTTGTTGGTGCGAACGGCGCAGTCAATGTCGTCGCCACTAACGGCGCGGGTCTTAGCATAACCGGCGTCAAGCTTGAGGTCGGCAGCGTAGCAACGCCCTACAACCGGCAGTCGCTGACCAAGAGCTTGGCCGATTGCCAGAGGTATTATTGCAGTTCTAATGGCTCTCCGTTCGTTTTGGTTTATGGCGGCGCTTCTCAAAATCTCGGTACTTTCTTTTCTTACCCAGTAACTACGAGAGCATCACCAACGGTTACTATGAACCGTACTGGTGTAACTAACATTACTTCCTTCTCACCGCCAGCTGGCGGTGTTGGTGGATTTAACGATTACGGACTTCTCACAGCCACTGGCGCGGCGCAGTGGAATTCTGCTTGGACGGCGAGCGCGGAGCTTTGACCATGACCTACACGCAAGTCTGGGATCACATGAACAACAAGCCGCACGATAGCGTCATCGTCCGCGACGAGGACGGCGCGTTCATCCCGTTCGATCCCGACAACATCGACTATCAGGAATATCTCGCGTGGCTCGACGAGGGCAACGAGCCCAAGGCCGCATCGCCGCCCGCCACCACCTTGCCGGAAGTCGTTCCGGTCGAGGACCGCGTCGCCGACCTTGAGACGCGCGTCGACGCATTGGAGAGCGACAGTGGCTGAGACAACCACCCCAAACTATGGCTGGACGATGCCGGACCCCGGCGCGTCGGCCAACACCTGGGGAGCCACGCTCAACGCGACGACCCAGAAGGTCGACGCCCAGGTGTTCGTCAATCAGCAGGGGCTCGTTCCGGTTGGCGCGATCACGATGTTTGGCGGCCCGCAATCGAATATGCCGTCGAACTGGATGCTTTGCGCTGGTCAGTCACTCAACACCACGACCTATGCAACGCTGTTCGCCGTGGTTGGCTATATGTTCGGCGGTAGCGGCGCGAACTTCAGTCTGCCCAATCTAGTCGGAAGATTTCCGATGGGCATGACGAATGGAGAGGTTCTTGGCCAGACCGGCGGCGAGGCGACGCACGTCCTCACCGCCGCCGAGCTAGCGGCGCACGCGCATCCGATCACTGATGTCGCCCACTCGCATACCGCCCAGCAAAACGCGCACAGCCACGGCATCACGACCGGCAACCACGCCCACGGCATCACGACTGGGAGCCACGCGCACACCGTCCAACAATGGGGCACTGGCGGCGGCATAGCGGTGAGAGGGGATGCGCCATCCTATTTTCAACAGAACACAACAGTGGCGACCAGCACTGTTGGCAACCTCGGCGGCAACACCGACACGGCTGGCAACCTCGGCGGCAACACCGACACGCAACAGCCCGCAGTTGGGGTCAACGCCAGCGGCACCGGCCTCTCGACCACCCAGAACGCGGGCAGCGGCGCGGCGCACAACAACATGCCGCCCTATCTGCAACTCAACTTCATCATCAAATACCAATGAGTACAGACTTTCGCCCGATCCAGATCCCGCCCGGCGTCGTCGCCATGCCGACGAAGAAGATGCAGTCCTCGAACTGGGCCGAGGTCAACTTCATGCGCTGGCGCGAGCAGCAGCTCACGCCGATGGGCGGGCAGGCGCAGTTCACCAACGTCGTCGGCGGCGTCGAGAAATACGTGTTCGCCTCACGCTGCAAGATGATCCACGGCTGGTACGGCCTCGATGGCCAGTACCACATCGCCTATCTCTGCGAGACGAACCTCTACGTCGACACGGGCGGCGCGCTGACCGACATCACCCCGGCCGACGGCATCGTCCCGCCAAGCGGATTGGTGGGCGGCTTCGGCGACGGCCTCTACAATGACGACACTTACGGCACGCCGCGCTCGATCCCCGGCAGCGTCGCCATCACCAAGGTCCCCGACAGCTACTCCTTGGATAATTTCGGCTCGATCCTCTACGCGATGACGAGCGCCGACAGTCGGCTCCTGATGTGGGACCCGGCCGTCGGCGGCCCGGCGGTGGTGCAGCCAGCGGCGAGCGGTTCGACGGTGCCGCACGGGCGCTGCTTCGTCATCACGCCGGAAAGATTTGTCATGATCTTCGGCACGACCCAGGACGGCACCGCAGGCGGCGGATCGAGCCGAAGGTTTGCATGGTGCGACCAGGAGAACCCCGGCGCGTGGGACTACAGCAACGTGACCTCGCAGGCGGGCTTCCTCGACATCGAGCCCGCGAGCCCGATCATCTGCGCGCTCTCCACCAGGGTGGGCGTGATCTTCTGGACCGGCAAGAAGGTCTACACCTCTCGCTTCCTGGGGCTCCCGTACGTCTACAACGCGGTCGAGCTGGCCGACGGCACGACGCCCTGGTCGCCGCAGTCGATGACCACCACCTCGGCGCTGACGCTGTGGTTCAGCGAGCAGGGCATGTTCTCCTACGACGGCACCTCGATTGTGCCGGTGGTGTGCCCGATCCGGCCGTGGATCGACGACGACATCGACCCCATCGCGGTGCGTGAGTTGAGCTTCGCCGCGCACCTCGGCGAGTTCTCGGAATGGTGGTGGTTCTTCCCGCAGATCGGCAAGCCCACCAACACGCGCGCGGGGGTCTACAATTACAAGGAGGGCTGGTGGGGCCAGTGCAATCTTTCGCGCTCGGCGGGCATCACCAGCTCGTACACCGCGCACCCGATCTTCGCCGACGATACTGTTGCCTTTCAGCATGAGGTCGGCGCGACCTACGCCAACGACAACATGCCGGTCGTGCTGCCGTTCGCCGAGACGTTCAACCTCAACCTCACATCAGGCGCGCGGCTGATCACCGTCAAGCAGATGATCCCCGATGTCGAGGCGGTCGACGCCACCGATCCCGTCTCAATCGCCAACGCCATCGGCAGTCTGCGCTATTCGTTGTTCTATCGGAACAGCCGCAGCCTGGGCGCCCCTGAGCTGCAGTCGACGCCCCGGCCGGTGCGCTCCGACGGCTATGTGGATTTTCGCCAGACCGGCCGCGACATGCGCCTGCGCATCGATGTGGCGACCCCGGTGATCCAGCCCTTCACGCTCGGTCAGCATTTGATCGACGCCGTTCCGAGAGGAGATCGCTGATGGCTCCGCGTCCCACCGTCGCCGCTCCCCAGCCGCCGCCGGATCTGCCCTCGATGCCGGATGTGAGCGAGACGCTGACCAACTACCTGCGCACCTTCGCGCTGTGGTGCCGCAACGGTTTTCAGGACAAGTTGCCCGCGCATCAGGCGCTGCCGGGGGTTTTATTTCAGGCGGCTGACGCGCCCGCCGGAACAAACCCGCCCGTGTTCATGCTGCAGGTGTTGAGCAACGGCTCGTTTCGGATCACCCAGGTCCCGCTCGGCGGGGGCCAGCCATGAACCGCCCCGAAAAGATAGAGGCGGCCGAAGCCGCCTCCCTCGCTATGCCAAGCCGCGCCAAGCAAGGCCCAGCCCTGCGTAGCCCAGGCAGGCCGAGCCATGCCTCGCCGCCGCAATGCAGCGACACGGCATCCTACCACCGAAAATTGAGCCGTCTACTCGATAGAATGGGCGGAACGTACATCTTGTCGGACATCCTCACCGCCATCGCTGAAGGGCGGATGCAGTCGTTCGTCGAGGGCAACAGTTGGGCGATCACGAAGATTGCGGACTTTCCACGCGCGCGGCAATTGGAGCTTATCGCCTACGTCGGCGACCTCACCGATGTCGATGCGCTGCACGCCAAAATCTTGGCCTACGCCGACGAGGTCAACGCCGGGTTGCTCTCGACTTATGGGCGGCTCGGTTGGCTGCGCGAGGGCAGCTACCGCCGCCTCGGCTGGCGACTGAGGTCGAGGAACCAACTCTACGTGAAGGAACTCTAAGATGGGCAGTTCCGGCTCAACCGACCAGCAGTCGAACCAGTCGAACATCAGCCAGACGCAGCTCCCGCCGTGGGTCAATCAGGCGGCGCAGCAGAACTATGCGCTGGCTCAGAATGTCGCCGGTCGGCCGCTGCAGCAATACCAGGGCCAGCAGGTCGCCGACATCGGGCCGCAGACGCAGCAGGCGTGGAATTTGGCCGCCACGTCGGGAGGTGCGGGCGCCGATCAGTACAACGCCTCGCAGGCCGCCTACCTCACGGCGGCGGGCACGCCCGCGACCCAGGTCAATGCGCAGTCGCTCGCCAACACCAATCTCCAGCCCTACATGAACCCGTACACGCAGAGCGTCATCAATTCGACGCTGCCGTTGATGCAGCAACAAAATGCGCTCGCCCAAAACCAAGGAGCCAATCAGGCCAACTCGGCGAACGCATTCGGAGGCAGCAGGCAGGGCGTGCAGCAGGGCGTCGCGCAGGCTCAAGGCGCGCTCAACATCGGGCAAATGGCGAGCCAACTGAACCAAGCGAATTTCCAGCAAGCGCAGGCGGCGGCGACCGGCGACATCAGCCGCGACCTGTCGGCCCAGCAGGGCAACCAGCAGGCCGATCAGGCGAACATCAATTCGCTGATCCAGGCGGCGGGTGGCCTCGGCACGCTCGGCTCGCAGGCGCAGCAGAACCAACGCCAACAATTCTTGGAGCTGTCGACCGCTGGCGCGCAGCAGCAGCAGCAGGCGCAAAACCAGATCAACGCCAACATAGGACAGTTCAATCAGGCGAACGCCTACCCGACCCAGCAGTACGGCATCCTGCAGTCGGCGCTCGGCCAGACGCCCTACGGCTCGACGACGATGAGTTCCGGTACGGGGCAGCAGCAAACGACGACGACGCCATCGCTGATGTCGGATGTCACGGGCGGCTTGCAGGCGCTCGGCAGCATGGTCGGCCCGGGCGGCCCGTTCGCGGGCATTGGCAGCGCGCTCGGCGGGGCGGTCGGATTGAACACCTCAGACCGGCACCTCAAGACCGACATCACCAAGACCGGCGTCCACCAGCCGACCGGCTTGCCGATGTACAGCTACCGCTACAAAGGGGACCCCAAGTCGTACCCCAAGGTAGCCGGGCCGATGGCCGAAGACGTGATGCAGGTCGCGCCGCACGCGGTGAAGACGATGGGCGTGCATCAGCCGACCGGGCAGGCGATCCATGGCGTCGACATGAACGCGCTCAATGCAGCCGGGCCGATGAACGACAACACCCCGGCGATCCGGCCGCAGCGCATGCCGGGCGCGGGCGGCGGGTTTGTGACGCGGGCGCCGGGGCCGCTCGCAGCCAGCGCGCCGATGGGGCTGACCGGCGCAATGGGCGCGAGCATGCGGGCGCCAAAGATGCGGCCCCCAGGTCGCGTGGCGCGCGTGGCAGGAGGGTTGCGTGGCTGACAATTTCGGCCCCGGCGGCGTCTACGCCAAGATCCCGCGCATCGACAGCCATGGGCGCCAGCAGCTCCCCATGTTTCTGCGCTGGAACCCCGACCCAGTCGGCAACGACGCGAAGAACCTGTCGGGCCTCAGCCCTGATCTGCAGAAGGTCATAGCGCAAGCCAGGGCTGACAACCCAAACCTCAACTTTGTCATCGGCAACGGCAAGCGAAGCGCGGCCGATCAGGATCAGGCCAAGGCCTGGGACTGGTCGAGGGTCGGCGCCCAGGACGGCGGCGACGCGAACGTCCACATGCAGGGCAACGCCGTCGATCTGTGGGGCCTGGACAGCAACGGACGGGTGCAGTTCGACCCAGGCCAGCAGAAACAGATCAGCCAAGCGATGCTGGCCGCGTCACAAAAGCTTGGCATCGGCGTCAATTGGGGCGGCAACTTCAAAACCTTCAAGGACGCGCCGCATTTTGAACTCGGCGGCGGCGGCTCGGCGGCGTCGAGCGGCGCCCCCGAAGGCCCAACGGCTGCGAGCGGCGCTCCCGCGCCGACGACCACGTCGAGCAGCTCGGCCGCGCCCCCCGGCACGACGCTGAACTCGAACAACGTCATCGACACGCTCTCCCGCAACATCGCGCAGATCGAGAGCGGCGGCTGGAAGAACCCCTACGAGGCGCTCGGCCCGGTTGTGAAGGGCGGGCGCGGGCAAGCCATCGGCAAATATCAGGTGATGCCGGAGAACGTCCCTGGATGGACACAGGCGGCGCTCGGCCACTCGCTGACGCCGGATCAGTTCAAAGCCAGCCCGGCGGCGCAGGAGGCGGTGTTCCGCGACCAGATGCAGCGCAGCCTGCAACTCTATGGCCCCAAGGACGCGGCCTCGATCTGGTTCACCGGCAAGCCCTACAACGTCGCTGGCGGCGCGGCGAACGACCGTTACACGTCGAACGCGAACTATGTCGCGCGGGCGACGGCGGGCCTCGACGGCTCGACGTTCAAGCCCGGCCCGGCCGTGGCCGCCGCGTCAGGAGCCCCTACGGCGGCCGCCGCGTCAGGAGCCCCTACGACGGCCCCTGGAGCCACTCCGGCCACTCCAGCCGCTCCGGCCACCCCAACAGCCGGGACGACCCTGCCGGGCTTCCAGCCCGGCTCCCCGGCCAACAAGATGGCGCAGGACGCCTTAAAGAGCCTGGGCGGGGGCGGGCAGACCAACGAGCCGGAGCCGATGCGCCTGCAGCAGGCCCAACCGGCGCAGGCCATGGGCGGCCCGATGATGATGCAGCCCGGCGGCCAGAACATCCTGGGCCGCGCCCTCGCCGCCCAGGACCTCGCCCAGCGGGGCTTTTCGATGCAGCCGCAGCCCGCCTCCTACTATGGCGCGCTCGCCGCCACGAAGCCCGTGGTCCCGGCCATGATGCCCGGCCAAGCGACCGGCGTGCCAGGGATGCCGGGGACGACGCTCAATTCGCCATCGCAATTGCAGATGGCGCTGATGTCGGGGCAGATGTCGCCCTATGACATGTACGCCAACGCCGGGTACGGCGGCGGCTTCGGGAGTACGTGACCCATGGCCCAGGATCTCGCTGCGCTCACCAACACCTGGATGCTCAACCCGACGATGTTCGACCCGTCGCAGCAGTCGAACCAGTTCTCGAACTACAACGGGGCGGCCTTGCCCTGGCCGCCGACCTACGCCGGAGCCCCGGTCAACGCCGCGACCGGCAAGCCGATCCAGTCGTTCCAGAACTGGCAGGCGGCCAACCCCGCTGGCATGTCGATCAACTCGACGCCGCAACAGCCGCAAGCGCCGTCGGGCAACCCGTTCGCTGGCGTTCAGGATGTGCAGGGTCAGAACACGCCAGCCTCGCAGCAGCGGGGCGGCTTGAGCATTCCGCAGTGGCAGACGCTGTCGCCGCAGCAGAGATCCGCCGCCATGGGTCCGATAGGCCAGTATCAGGCTGGCAACGCGATGATGCCGTCAGGCGGCTTTGTCGCTTCCGGTAGCAATCCGAGCGGCAGCAATCCGCAGGCCTCGAATGCGCTGGCGTGGATGAACTCTGGCCTCCAGGGCTACAACCCGATGGGCCAGCAGCAAGGAGCGCCCCAGGGCGCGCAGCAGGCGGGCGGGGCTGGCGCTGCGCCCAACAATTGGCAGGCGGCGTTGAGTGCGCTGGCGAACCCCGGCAACCCCGTGACGCAGGGCGCGAATGTGCCGATGGTGAGCGGCTCGCAACCTAGCGGAGGCATCAATGCCGCCTTCCTCAATCAGGCGGGTCAAGGTCAGGGCATGAACACGAACTTTTTGAGCGCCCTGCGCGCGATCCAGGCGAGGCCGCAACAATGAAGAGGGCCGAACCTTGTGGGCTCGGCCCCCCCTTGCCTTGCCGGGCGATGCGCCGCCGGGCAATGCCGCGCCGAGCCCTGCGCTGCCTAGCTTTGCCGGACCCAGCACCGCCGAGCACCGCCTTGCGGAGCGCAGGGCTAACTTAAGAGAACGGAAATGGCCGGTCTAGCCGATTTGTTGTACCTGGGCGCCCCCGACCCGGCGCGGCAGCTCGCGGCGATGCTCTCTGGGCAGCAGCCGCCAGGAGCGCCGCCGCAGAACCCGAACGCGCCAGCACCGAACGCGCAGCCGGTGAGCGCCGATCCCAACGCGCCCCCGCCCAACCCAGCGCCAGGCGCTCCACCGCCGCCCAACTCGCCGCCGCAGCCGCAGGCGCTCCAGTCGACGCCCGACATGTCGGCGAGCTACCAGACGCTCGCCAACCCGCCGAACATCATGTCGCTGTACATGCAGATGCAGCAGCGCGACCGGGCGATGCAGGGGATCAATAGCGGGCTTGCGCTGATCGCCGCCAACCACAGCCCGCCCTCGATGCGCCAGTCGATCATGCAGAGCCTGACCGGCGGCGGCGAAGATGCGGGCCAGACGGTCGGCAACCTGATGAGCCTGCACACCGCGATGCAGCAGCAGGGCGCGACGCAGGATATGCTTGCCCACGCCTCCGACTACGACACGAAGCTCGGCCTGCCGCCGGGCACCTCGCGCGACATGATCCTCGCCGGTAAAGGCCCCGACCTCATCTCAAAGATGGAGCCGACCGACACGCAGCGGAACATCCAGTTCGAGCATGACCAGTTCATCAAGGGCGGCGGCTCGGAGGAGGACTGGAAAAACAACTATTTGCCGATGATAATTACGGGCGGCCTGCCGGGGATGACCGGCGACATGAAGTCAATGGCGTTCGCCCGAACGCAATGGCAGAACGATCCGGCCAACAAGGGCAGGCCAATGCCCGGCTATCTGACCGACCCGACGAAGTGGAGCCTGTACAACAAGGACCTGACCGACGCGAAAGGTCAGTTCAACGGCATGAACCAAGGCCTGGGCAAGTTCGTCGACGATCTCGCCGACGTCTCGAACTCGCCCAAACTCGACGAGATCACCGGGTCAGCGAAGGCCGTTGGCAAGGGCTGGCTCGAAGGATTGGCCCCTGGAACGGAGGCCTACAATCTGCACAGCAAGATGGAGGGGCTGGCTGGCACGGCGAAGGTCTTGTCGGCGCGCGGCGGCCCCAAGGGCGTTGGCCAGAACCTCGCAACTTTGGGTGCGAACCCTGAGGACTATACCAACTTTGGCATCGGCAATTATCGCGAGGAGGTCATCGCGCCGAAGATCAAGCTCGCGCTCACCGCCCAAGCCAACGCCTATGGCGCGGCTGGCAGGCTCTCCGACATACCCGGCTATCTCAAGCCCTACCTTGATCCGATGTATCAGTCGGGCGGCGACCTTGATCCTGGCGGCCCCATTGGGAAGTCGGTCCAGCCGAACAAGGACCTCAAGCAACTGACGGAGCAAGACAAGCTCGATTTCCAGAACGCCGTGGAACACTACGGGCCGCGCTCCGCGCTCAAGCATCTGAAGGATAAGGGCTACGACACTTCCGCCTTGGAGTGACCGATGGCAGGCGCATTCGACGACTTCGACCCCACGGGCGCGAAGCAGAAAGACCAACCCGTGGCAGCGCCGCAGCCGAAGCAGCCTGCTGGCGGCGCATTCAGCGACTTCAATCCGACGGGCGCGAAGCCCGTTGCAGCAGCACCCGCACCCGCACCCGCTGATCCCAACGCCGCTGCCGCCTCGCCCAGCGGCTGGGGCATCGACTGGAGCAACCCGTGGTACAAAGGCGGCCCGGCGCTGACGGTTCCGCAATCGGTGCAGGATTTCGGCGACATCGCTGGCAACGAAGCTATGGCGCAGAACCCCGCCAACTATGCCGCCGCCAGAGCGCGCCTCAGCCCTGAGGCGGCGACGAGCGCGGATTTCGTGGGCAACATCCTGAGCCCGACGACGCTGCTCAACGCGGTCCCCTACGTGGGGCCTGAACTCGCGGGGGGCGTGCATGAGGGGCTGAAGAGCTACGCGGCTGGGAACCCCTGGTCGACCATTACCCAGGACACTGCCGGAGGCGGCATCGCGGGCCTGCTCGGTCAGGGCGTCGCCCGCGCCGCTCCGAAAGTCCTGCCGAAGCTCACCGACGAGGGCCTCAAGGCGGGGATCACTTACGGCGCTCACAAGCTATTTGGGGGATGGGCCGGAGGCGATGTCGTTAAGGAAGGCGCGGGCCTGCTCGGCCTGTGGGCGGGGCTCGACAAGGTGGGCGAGAAGGCCGGGGAGCTGGTTCATCACGTGGCCAGCTCGGCCCCAACGCGGCAGGCGATCCAGAACCTTATTCTGGGCGGCGCGTCGTCGATGCGGCAGCAGGGCGGGCCCTGGGATCAGTGGATCCCAGGGCAGTAGCGGTTCAGTGGCACTGGGGATCGAAGTCCTCGAACGCCCGCCCCGTATGTTCGACCTTGGCCGCCTTCGCCGCGCACGCCTGTTGCCTTGCGCTACGGTCTTGTCGGTCAAGGGCTTGTACCGCGCCATCGACGTAGCCGTTCAAGGTGAGATAGACGCCACCGACGACGAGAACGCCGAGAACGCCCAGGACTTTGAGCCCCGCCTTGGATGTGACGAGGAAGAGGACGCCGAGGATGAGGATGGCGGCGCCAATGGCGATGTGCATCATTTTACCTTTCGTTCAAGCTTGATCAGGAGATCGCGCTCGCGTTTGTTGAGGGTGTGGGGGCGGCGCTGGAGCTGCGCCAGGAGCGCGGCCTCGGCTTCGGTCAGCCCCCGGTTCGCGCCGGGGACCTTGTCGGTGGGCCAGTGCGCGGTCATCATTTGCCTTCCAAAGTTTCGACGCGACCTCGGACATGACGAATGGCGTCGAAAAGGCCGCGCCATTCGTCACGGTCTGCTGTTTGATTGTTCTCGACCCGGCGCAGGATGGCGGCCATAACGCCGATATCGTCGCGCAGGCCGCGTGTTTCGCGTTGCAGCGCGATGATCTGGCGGCCGATCCATTGCAGGTCGATATTGTCAGGCAGTTCGGTCACTGCAGTTTCCCTACCAGCGGACATGATGTCTCTGGGCCATCATATAACGCGCCGCGCCCGTAGCGCCATTGTCAGTGTGGGCCAAAGATCTGCCCCTCTGGGCCAAAAGGTGCGGGACTGGCAGAAAATTACCTAAAGGGGTTCAACGGGACCTAAAATCCCGCACTTCCTCGGAGACGCCCGGTTTTCCTACAGTCCAGAGTTTCGCGTCGGAATGCGATGTGGGGGCCTGACCCCAGCAAATCTGCGGCTTTCCGAGGATAAAATCCCGCACCCAAATCCGGTGCGGGAATAAAATTCGCGCATTTGTCGCACGAACATGGTAAATCCTGGCTATCGTTTAGAACCGGGGATCATCCATAATGAAAGCCATCCTACTCGCCGGGGCGCTCGCGCTCGCTGTCGGCGCTACGCCTGCCCACGCCGCCCAGATCACCGTCGAGGATATCGGCGCGATCCTGAACCAGAGCCTCGCGCTGCCCGCCCAGGACACGCCCGGCAGCGGCATCGCGTTCTCGGAGTTTTTCGAGTTCACGCTGCCGGTCACTGAGACGGTCACCGTGTCGATGAGCGACAGCGCATCCGGCATCGGGAGGATTGTCGGCGGCGTGCTTTCGCTCAATGATTTTACTTCCAGCGCGCCTGTATCGCCCTTCCAGCCCTTGGGCGCGCTGATCGAAAGCTCGGCGCTCAACAACGTGCTTGGCGGCCAGGAGGCTACAGTATCGCCCGATGTGCTGACTGCCGGGTCTTACTTCGCGGAGCTGTCGGGTGTGAGCGGCGGCTCGCCGATCCACATCGCCGTTGACGGCACGATCACCGCGCTGTCGACGCCGGAGCCCTCGACCTGGGCGATGCTGCTGATCGGCGCGGCGGCGATGGCCTTTGCGGGCATGAGGCGCAAGAGCCCGCGCTACGCGCTCTAAAAAAAAAGGGGCCCTGCGGGGCCCCTTTTCGGTTCATGCTGGGTTGAGGATGCGGAGCGTCCACTCTGCCGCCGCGCCGCCGCCATTACTGTATTCGCCATGAGTTTCGAGCGCGGTCATTATGGCCTCGCGCTCGTCTTCGTCCATCGCATTGTTGGCGTCGAAGAATGACGCGAGCGTAGTTTCGATATTTTCGCCGCAGTCAAGGAGGAGCGGCGTTTTCAAGGTGAGGTCAAACATTGTCGTTTCCTTTCCAAAACGTCTTCACGCCGCCTTGGTCATCCTGCGCGCCGCGTTGTCGGCGAGCTGCGAGGCGTCGGCGTCGCGGGTGTAGATGCCGGGCGTCCGGTTCTCAGTCCAACCAAACCAAGCCTTCAGCTCGTCCAAGGTTGCGCCAGCCAAGGCGAACCGGCGGGCCGCCGCCTTGCGCAGGCCGTGCGCGCTGCACTCCGGCAGGCCTGCCTTGTTGCAGACTTGGCGGAACCAACCCGTGAACGTGTCGGCCGTGAGCGGGTTGCCCTTGTCGCCGACGATCCAGCAGAGGTCGCCCACGGGACCGGCGGCGAGCGCCTCGGCCAGCTCAGGCAGGATCGGGATCGTCACGGGATTGCCGGTCTTGCCCTGGCGCAGGAACAACCGTCCGTTGCGCAGGACATGCTGCTTGCCGAACTTGACGGCGTCGCCGCGCCGCTGGCCGGTCCAGAGCAGGACCGAGTAGGCGAGCCGCTCGCGCGTGCCGAGCGGGTAGAAGGCCTCGAACTTCTCCAGCTCCAGCTCGGTCCACGAATGGAAGCCGACGCGCCCGTCGCGCTTGATCAGCTCGACGGCCTTCGCGATGTTGATCGGAATATGCTTCGGCGTCGCCCAGTCGAAGAGGCAACGCAGGACCTTGACGACGGCGTTGGCCTGGGCGGTCTTGCCATTTTCGGCGGCCAGCTCTTGGAGGTCCACAACCCAGCCGCTGTCGAGGTCGCGCACGGCGTAGGAGCCGTTCTCCTTGACGACGTGGGCGAGGATGTTGCGGCGCTGCTTCTGCGTCGCGGGCTTCGTCGCGGCCCAGGCCGACGAGGACTGGAACTGATCGACGAGCCAAGCGAGCGAGCCGCTGTCCCGATGCGATAGGCCTTTGCCGGGCGCGGCGACGATCCCGGCGCCGTACCCCTTGGCGGCGGCCAGCGCGGCGTTAAATTCCGGCGAGCCAAATTCGCCGGGAATGCGGGTGCGCGGCCCATGGCCTTCGCGGTAGTACCAGACAAATTTGTCATGGCGGTTCTTCTCGCGAAGAAGCCCTTTTTCTCTACGTTTCGGCATAATATTTCCCTTACCAGCGTGCTTTTGGTTTTTCCCTCACTTCGACATCCGGTGCGGGAGATGGCGCGGGGCCATGGTTTTGCAAATAGGCGTCGTCCAATGGGATTACAATAGTCCCGCCGTCGCTGTGGTATTCTACGTGCTTCACGCCCTCCTTCCTGCAAGCGCGGATGAGACGCTGGAAGTAGACCTGCCGGGGCCCGTGGGCTTTTTTGGTCATCTGGCGGCCTCCAGGGCGGCGCGCAGCAGGATCCGGCCACGGGTGGGCTCATCTGCCGCGCCGCCGTCGAGATCGGCCCTGGCGAGGCTGGGAAGGGGGATTTCGAAATCGTTACGGTCGGGCGCGAAATCGTTACGGGGGGGCGCAACGATTAATTTGTGCAGCGCAACATGCGCCACGAAGGGGGCTTCGTGGCGGACAGAAACTCGCTTCTGTCCGAAATTGCGCGCCACGCCGCACTGTTGGGCCCACGGGTAATGCCAGACCGAATAACAGTGCGCCTCGACCGGCGTTGCAATGACGGCCAATAGAATGGCCGCCATTGCCCTTGCCGCGCCTCTCCATGCCCAGCCCGGCCTGGCCGGACCTCGCATGGCCTTGCCAGGCCCCGCCTTGGTCATCTGTGAGGCTCCTGGGGGATGCGGTAGCGCCGGGCGATCTCTGACGGCCCGCCGTCGATGGGCCGGTGCTTGCCCTCCAGGCGTTTGGTCTTGGAGATCTCGCGCACGTCGCGCCTCGTTTTCTTGTCGTGGCAGCTCAAGCACAACAGCTTGCCGTCCTCGGCGGTGAGCGGGGGGCGGTTGTCGTTGGCCGCGAGCGCGCCCTCGGCCACGCAATGATCGATTTCATAGTCGGCCCGCGTCGGGCATTCGGCGCCGCACTGCTCGCACCACTTCCGGCCGGTCATGTCGGTCGCGCGGCGCTCGATGGCGCGCTTGCTGGCCGCCGAGAACGAGATGCGGATCATGTCAAATCCTGCTCGGCGAGGTGGCAGAGAAAGTCGCACGACGGCTGGATCGGATCGCTCACCGGCTGGTCGAGCGGGACCTCGTCGATGAAGATGCGTTTGCGCTCGTTGGGGCCGTCGCCGATCTTGCAGAGCTTCGCGCCTACCTCACGCGACAGGCGCGCCAAGCGTTCGAACTCGGCCGGAAACTCGCGTCGCACCAGGGCCCAATAATTCGGCGACTGCGCCTTGACGCACGGCATGCAATTGTTGTTGCGGAAGCCCAGCGCATACAGCGGCGGCAGCGCGATGCCCGCCCGCCGAACCATGTCGAGGCAATGCTCCTTCAGGATGCCGCGCTCGATCAGCGGCGTCAGGAACACCTGCTCTGGATAAGTCTCGCGCAGCCGGTTCGCTCTCGTCACGTCGGCCGCGTCGGCGGTGTAGCCCAGGATGTGGATATCGTCTGGCCTCTGGAAGGCAATGCGCGGCGCGGCCTTCAACTCCACGGTGCAAAGCGCGCCTTGCACGCCCGCGAGATAGCGGCGCTTGGTCCACACGTCCCAAGTGTCCGCGTATTTGTCGGACTTGAGGCGCGTCACCTTGCGCCCGAACCATCGCTCGCAGTCGGCGAGAAAACGCTCGTTGTCGGGATGTTCGGCCCCCGTCTCGCAATAGACGGGCTCGGCCTCGGCCGTGAGCTTGGCGGCGACCGCCGACGCCGCGCCGCAGGAGAACCAAGCGAGCGTCCTCATGTCGTCTGCTCTTTGAGGGTTTTGATCGCCTCTCTAAGTTCCTTCAGGGAAACTTTGCCGAAGTTCGTAAGGCAAAGAAGCTCGTCGTCGCTGGCCGCGTCTACATCGCCTGCCGTGAGGAACCGGTTCGTCCGCACCCAAGCCTTGGCGTCGCTGTCCCACTTGCCGTCATTCACGATGTGCTTGGCGCGAGCGCTAACGGGGAGGTCGTTGATCCGCGTGTCGTCGGCCCACGGCTTGGGCGCACGCGGGGCGGCTGTCGCATCGCAAAGCAAGAGAGCCGCCCCGCAACGAGGACAATTCACCGGCTTCATGCCGCCAGCTCCAGCTCGCCCTGCGTCCACGTCAGCGTGTCGCTCCAGCGCGCCGCCATCGCCTCAGCCAGGCCTTTATAGGTTCGGCTCCGGTTCATGGCGCGATGTTCGGATGGCGGGAGCCGGTTCTGCCCGCTGTCGGTCTGGTTCGCCCAGCGCCGCGCCGTTTTGCCATTGGGCAGCGTGACGAGGCGGCCCTCGATCACTCTGGTGGGCAGGAGCGGCGCAAGGCCGCGCAGCCACAGGCAGGTCGCCTTTGATGCGTTGTGGCCAAATTGCCATGGCTGGACGACCTGCGTCGGCTTGCCCAGTCGGCTCTGGGTGGACAGGACGCCGACCGGGTTTTCGAGGCAGACCTTTTTTGCTTTGCAGCTCCACAGGACTTCGGCGAACTCAATCGCCGCGACGGTTTTCTCCATCCGGCCGGGCGTCCGATAGTTCCAGTGGTAGCCGGAAACAGAGAGGTAGGTGCAGGGCGGGTGGTGGATCACCAGGTCCCACAGCTCGTCGAGAAGGAGCCGCACATCGCCCTGAATGTGATGCGGGTCGCCGTCCTCGGCGGGCAGGAGGTCGCACGACCAGGCGTCATGCCCGCGCGCCCGAAACGCGCGCCGCACCACGCCGGAGAACTCGCAGGAGACGAGGACCCTCACGCCGCCCCCCTGAGCCGCTCAGGCGTGACGCCGATCAGATTAGCGATCCAGCCCAGGATGTCGGCCTTGGCGCGCTCGAACTCGGCCCGGTCCATCCGGTCGAGGCCGTGCATGCGCTGGCTGCGCGCCTTCTGCACCACCACCGTCGGGCCCCGCACCGTCACCTTGGCGAACTCATCCTCGCCCCTGGCGTAGGCGGCCACACGCGCCGCCGCCGCCCGGCTCCCGCAATCGACGACCGTCTCGCGGAACCAGCCGGTCGCGATCAATGCGCCCTTGCGCAAATGTTCGCTCGTCGGAAAAAGCTCGGCGAGCGCGTCGGGCAGGTTGTTGTGCGCCTCGGCGATCCAGGCGAACTGCTGCTGGTGGGAATGCCAGCTCCGCTCGCTGACCTCGTCGAGCCAGTAGCGTTGGCCGATCACGAAGGCCTTGTCGGCGGCCTTGGGCCGCATCGGGGTCATATTTGAGCCGTTCCAGGTGAACGCCATCATGCCGCCAGACCCGTCGCGTGCAGGTAGAGGTGGTGCTTGCGGCAAAGCCACACGACGTTGAGGGTTTGGCGCGGCTCATGAGGGGGAGAACCCCATGAGCCGCGCCCCACGCCATGCCTCGCCATGCCACGCCGGGGAATGCCGCGCCCGGCCCGGCCACGCCCTGCCGAACGCGGCCTCGCCTCGCCAAGCCAGACCACGCCGCGCCGCGCCACGCCCGGAACTTTACGCCGCCAGTCGCGGAGCCAGAGCCTGCTGCTCGGCCCACCGCGTGACGACGTACTTGCCGAACGGCCCTTTGCAGACCGGCCGGAAATCGCCCAACCCGACGCGCTTGCCCGCGTCGTCGACGATCTGCCGCAGGAGCTTCGCGTTCAAAATTGTCGTGTCGAGTTCAACCTCGAACGCGAGCTTCCAATCATCGAACATCGGCCGGTGGCAAAGGATGCGACCGCCGGTCGAGGGAATGCGAACCGGGCGCGTGTCGACCTTCCACGATTGCTCGCTGACAATCTCGACCTCGGCCGCGTCAATCGACAGGCAGGCGTACAGCAGCGACGAACGCGCCGTCGTAACTTGTTTTTTTCCAAGTTTGGTGTGCGCGCCGCCGTCGACGATGGACCGCAGCAAGTTGGGCGAGGGGATCATCGGCTTGCCGCCGACGCCGACGTAGAGCTTCGACGCCGCGATCTCCAGCGGCGTGCCACGATCCATCCCAGCCGACGAGCCCCGGTCGCCGTTGGTCGAGGCCATCGCCGCCTCGTCGGTGAACCTGTTGCAGATCAGCGGTGTGATGCCCTGAATTTCAATCGTGATGAACATTGTCGCGTTTCCTTTCGTTGCCGTTGTTAAGCCTCGCCGCGCACGGCCCCACCGAGCCGAGCCGAGCCATGCCCCGCCTTGCCTAGCCGAGCTTGAGCCCTGCCCAGCCGCGCATGGCGCTGCCGATCCAGACCCTGCCCCGCCGCGCCTAGCCATGCCGCGCATGGCGATGCCTCGCCGCGCGTAGCCGCGCTTTGCCGTGCCCGGCCCCGCCATGCGCTGCGTAGCCGCGCCGTGCCGCTCCACGCCCTGCCTCGCCCAGCCCAGCCTTGCCTTGCTATGCCGCGCCACGCCGGGGATGGCCGAGCATAGCCGTTCCAGGCATTGCCAAACCCCGCAGAGCCTTGGCCCGCCGTCCTCACGCCGCCACCGCGTAGCGGCGCGAGAGCCTTTCGACCTTCTGGTCGAGTTCCTTGATGAACTGCGCG
>Ga0210392_10000170_pt1 | contig 52603 bp, 88 predicted proteins | sample IncBWC30OmetaG_FD_161057 | JGI IMG/M metagenome (GOLD analysis project Ga0210392, IMG submission 161057) | Forest soil microbial communities from Barre Woods Harvard Forest LTER site, Petersham, Massachusetts, United States - Inc-BW-C-30-O ... | reverse complement strand
ATGAGAACGCGTTTCACGGCGCTTCCTTGCGACAGGTCTTGGTAATCCACTCGCGCCGCGCCGGTTCGGTCTTTGGCGCCATGGCGATGCAGTCACGTTCGAAGTCAGCACGCGTGTACGGTGCCGGCGGCGGGTCGGCAATGCGACCCATGCCGCTCATGTTCTGCGCCGCGGCATCGAAGTACCCGAGCACGATAAGAACCGCAGCGATGACGCCGATTACGAGATTATTACGCATGTGGTTAGCTCCCAGTGTTGTGACCGTACGTCTATACCCCGTCGTCCGCGATCAAGTCAAGGATGCCTTGAATGACGGCAGCAAGCGCCGGATTGGTGTTGCTGGCGTTGCGGGTTCGCGTACGGAGCCGGTTGATATGGTCCTGCCGGCTGGCGTTGACGGCGCCGTATCTGGGCTGCTCCGCCTTCGTCAGGTCGATGGTTGGCTTGTCGTCGCTCATTCGTTTTCCTTCCGACAGTTCGGCTTGCCGTTGGTGGGCTCGTACGTCACGGTGTTGGCGAGCTGCGTTTCCCAGGGATACCGTTGCGCGGCGCCCACCATGTGGGACGCCGGCCCTTGTACGGCCGTGCTGCCGGCGTCCCGAGGCTGCTCCAATTTCGAGATATCGGGCAGATCGTATTTACCAACTTGAGCCTCCAGCTCCGCAATGCGGTTGAGCAACTTAGTCTGCCGCGTGTGCAACGTACGGATAGTTTTGATTAGCTCCGCTTTGGTGAAGCTGTTCCAGTTGATCTGCTCTTTCTTGGCCATGGTCATGCCTCTGCCGTAACGTCGATTGGCACGCTGGAGAACGACGTATGTCACAGCTTCCTGCGGCGTAACGACCTTAACCGCTTCGAAATGTGTGTTGGTTGTCAGTTTCACGGCTGCCCCCTTACTTCTTCGCAGTCAGCTTGAGCGTCACGACCTTGGTCGGCGCCTTGACGTACGGCGCGCAAGCATCTTCGCCCAGATCGGCGCGGAGCTGCTTGATATCGAAGTTGGCACGCTCGCTATGCGAAATCGAACAGTCATAGAACGTACCAGCGAAGCTGGTCTTGCCGGTCGCCTTAAGCGCTTCGGTAAGCGCCTTCTCCTTCTGCTCCAATTCGGCGATCTGCGCCTTGATAAGCCCAAGCTCGTCAACGGCGTTAGCCGAATTGAACAGCGCGGCGGCAGTGGCGTCTTCAGCGGTGTTGATTTGGATGGTCATGTCGCTCTCCAGCGGTTTGTGTGTACGCAATATGGACCCGTACAAATGCGCCGTCAAGCCCTATTTTTGCAAAACGTAAAATTTCTTCGTCACTTCGTCGCGCATCACCTTGGCGCGCTGTCCGGCGTCATTAACCCAGATAGCCGCTCGGTTGTCCCGTACGAAACCGCCGTCAGTAAGCGCCTTTTCCGCCTGTACGATACGGTCGTACTGGACGGTTGTGGGTTCGTTCATAGTCTTTCTCCCATTCGTACGCGTGCATCAGCTCAACAACGGCCATGTACTCACGAGATATCACGCAAATGTGTTGCCAAGCTTTAATCCGTGTTGCCCTCATTGATCGGCCCCCGCCGTTGACTTAGCAGATATTGGTCATAATCCTGTTTACCGTGCCCGCCGAACGCTGCTGCGATTTGCATGTTTTCCATCGGACCGCTGCACTTCGGACAGCGTGGTATCGAGCGCAGCACGCTGGGGTGCTGCGTGACGTGGTTGCATGCTTCGCATTTGTACGGGCGGTAGCTCATGCCGTCATCTTTTCCATGCGCTTGCCGTACTTCCAAGCTGCCTCAGTGCTCATGCCGAGCAGCCACGCTAACTTGCCTCTTTCGCGATCTTCGCAAATAGCGTCCCAGTGCATCACAGCCGCTTCCCCGTTGATTGGCGACGCTGCCATGGCCAACCGTAGCGCGTGACTGGCCGGCTCCTGGGCGGTCTTCAAAACGCGAACCATTCGCTTGGTACGCTCAAAGCTCGATTTGGGCAAGCCGCTTGCAGCAACTAAATCATCAACTACGGAGGCGAGTAGTCCGCCGCATACTTCCGCCAGCTCCATAGGCATGCCCGCCTGTCTGCAAGCCGTTGTCAAAGCCGTGCTTTCCTTCCGTACGAATGGCCGTATCCGTGCAATCTCTTCACAAGCCGATTGCATCGCATACTGTGAAAGCCGGGTAGCCGGGAGTTTTGTCATGGCGGTATTTCCGTACCGTGTTTCTTTTTCGACGTTACTCCGCTTCCGTCCCCCCGTCTAGTGGGTGTGTATTCGTTCGTCTCTTCACACCCCATCACTTCGGGGGCTGATTGATTATGTACGCTGTAAATTTACAGCTTTTCACCATAAATTTACAGCAAGTTCTGTTGTAAATTTACTGTAAATTTATGGTGAAAAGACGAATTCACAGCACCTTAATAATTAAGGTGTTGACAGGCACCTAAAACCTGCTATTGTGCGGATATCAAAGCAAACCGCTGGAGAGCGACAAATGAAATACCCAACGCATTACCTAGTAACCGGCTCGCAAGGTCGTTTGCATTTGCGCGACGGCTTGGATACTTCTTTCACCGGAAGCGTGGCAAACGTCACGGTGTACGATGCAGAGCAGCAAGATCGCTACTGGGCTGGGCGATTGGAGTACCTGCGCACAAACGAGAAGGCGGAGGAGTAACAGCATGCACGTCGGCATCGGACTAATCGCCATCGTCGGCCTGATAGCGTTTGCATTCGGCGAGCGCGCGGCCCGTACGGCTGTGCAAATCGCGTTGCTTGCCATGCTGGGCGCATTCGCGTACGTCATGTTTCGCGTTGTTGACGGGAGCATTTGAATGAAGCTACCTAGCAGGCTGCCAACTGACGACGAACTTCGCGACATGCTTGGACGCTGGCGCGCAAAATATCCTGTCATAGTGAACGCGTGGAAGAAGCTGTCCGAAGAAATTCAAGACATGCGGAAAAACTGATGGCCAACATGCAAGCACCTTTCGACGGTCCGCTCCCCGCAGGCTGGAGCGGCGGTGAAGCAACCACGAAATACTGGAACGGCGATTACATCCACCTATACCGCGTAACCCGACCATGCGCGACGTGCCGCGGCGAGATCAGCCTGAGCGTTTCACGGAAAGCCTTGCAAGGCTTTACCAAGAATGCCGGCTTGCTGCTCCGCAACTGCCCAACTTGTCGCGCTGAGCGCAAAAATGGCGGCCCGGGCTCCCGCGGCGGCACTTCAAGGCCCACCGTACAGAGCACCCCGGCGCAAGCACCCATTGATACTACGGAGCTGGAACAGCTTCGTATGTACAAAGCAACGGTGGCGGAGGAACTAGCTGGGCTGTACTCACGCAACAGCGAACTGTTCGCCGAAGTACAAGTCTTGAAAGCCCGGCTCGCGCAATACGAGTTGCCGGCGGCCATGCGCGCCATAGGCTGCGAAACGGTACAAAATACCATGGAAAGCAATTTGACTTATCCGTGGCAATCGTCGTAAAGCAAAGCCCCCTGCAAACAAGGAGCCTCGCACATGCCGAACTACAGTCCGGAAGAAAACGCTTCACTCATGGGACCGCACGCCGAAGCGCTGGCGAACCTGATATCGCACCTTGAAACCCAGCCCAACGTTGACAAGCGTTGGCTCGCAATCGCCAAAACCGATTTGCAAAAGGGCTTTATGGCGATGCGCCGCGCGATCTTCAACCACGCTGATTTCTGAAAAGCAAAACCCCGACGCGGTGAACGTCGGGGTTTTACCTGAGCCTGAAAGGCTCGCCAACCACGCTGGGGGCGTGATTGCCTTTACCTCTTACCATTCAGGACTTCTGGACGCAAGCCGTACAGCGCGGACTGTTTCCGCTAGCTATCGCAAGGGGTTCTAAAGCTCCCATAGGAGACGGCTGGAATGTCTGGACATCACCAATCCCCCACCCAGGCGCCGGCAGCGTGGGCCTCCGCTGCGGAGACAACGGCCTTACCGCTTTTGACTGTGACGTATCAAACCCCGAAATGTCTGGGCGTCTCTTGCAGGCGTTTCGTACTATACTCGGCCCGAACACTCCTATCCGATGGGGAAGACGGCCGCGTTTCCTGATACCGTTCTTTCTGCGTGACGCACCCGTACAGGGTCGCACTTTCACATTTCCGGACGGCGATAAGCTCCAATTGATGGGCGGACAATTCGTCGCCTTCGGCCCGCACAAAGACACCGGACAGCCGTACGAATGGGAGAATTGGGATGCAGAGTGGCCGCAAATTACAACAGCACAGCTTCAGCATATTCTTGCAGAAGTGCCGCGTCAGGCTGGTACGTCCCTGCGGTTCGGAGCCGAGCACGAAACCGCTGGAGCTGACGAACTTTCAGAAGCTATTCCTAGAACGCAAGATGAATGGCAAGCCGGCCGCGACGCCACTAAACGATACTTAGGACTGCTCAAGCAAGACTTGATGGGCCGTACGGAGGGCCGCGGGTCCACGATTTTTTCGCTTGTCGGGGTGCTGAAGTTCGCCGAGCAGAACGGCATGTGCACACGAGAGGAAATCGAAACTGCGATAACCAGCGCGGGTCACTCGTTATCCGAAGGTCACGGCGGGCGCGTCCTGGGCGAAGAAATCATGCGCCATGATCAGTTGCCGGTGTTGCGCGGCAATCTGATAATGCAAGCTATCATGTCGCGCCGTACGTTTCTTCAAGGTTTGCATGACGGACAAACGGCGCCGACGTTGCAGGCTCGTACGGGCTTTGAGCTGAAACTGGAGGACAGCACAAATGAGTTACCATGGCTACTATATCAACGCGTTTTGTGTAGCGAAGTTCACTTCTTTACCGGACACAGCGGAGCCGGAAAATCATCTGTCGTTAGCGACCTTTGCGTGTCTTATCTCACTTGCCGAGCATGGCTTGACGCGGAAGTGGAACGTACGGACGGTCATGTCTTATGGGTTGCCGCTGAAGACGATTACGGCACAGAACGACGCGTAAGGCATCTTATCCGGCAGGAACCGAACGGCAACGAGCTAGCTTCACGCTTCCATCTAATACCGCGCGTCAATTCCGGCTCCTTCGAACAAGATTGCCTAGGCCAAGTTGCTGCGATGGCCGCCATGGGCATGCGCGTTGACTTGCTCGTGCTGGATACCTGGGCGTCGTCGGGGCTTTGCTTTGCCGACAACGATACCGAAAGCGTTTTAAAGGCGATGTTCATTTTGAAAAATGTCGCATTTCGTACGGGCGCAGCGATGGTTGTTACGGACCATTTGCCGCTCGGCAATGAGGATGCTTGGCAGAAAGGCAACGGCGCCAAGGCCGGCAATAGCGGTTTCATGTATCGCGTCACCGCTGGCCGGCAAGACACGGTGTCAATCGACTGCGGTAAAGCGCGCGGCGCGCCAAAGGCAAAGAGCTACACCGGGAGAATTATTTCCGAACACTACGGCAACGACAGCAAGGGGCGTGCAACAACGGTGAATGTGTTTAAACGCGAAATCATTACAACACCGCAGCAACGCGAACAGAGTGCCATGATACGGCTCGGCGCGATGCTGCCCGGCGTCACTAGCGGCGGAATGGACGCGCTTCGCGCCGGCAACATGGTTCCCTTTGATAGTGTCGCCGCCGAACTGGGTGCATCCGTACACGGTTCCGTGCCGGCCTTCGTCATCAGCAAGGATGCTGCCCTAAAATTATTTGAAAAAGAGGGCATGCAGAGCTTGCTAAATTCGGGACACTTCCGTACGATGCGCGGATGCCCTTTTTATGCGGTTTATTCGCCCGCCGGAAACGTACAACAGCCTCTTACGGTTAACTGGACCGTTCAAACACCGACAACCAAGCTGGAGAGCTACCCATGGCAAAATTAGTCACGCCAGACGGCAACGATCATCGGTGCGAATGCTCGACATGCGCCGAACGCTACAAATTCGTGTTGCTGTACTGGAGCACGTATGCAGCAACACAGCGCCGCCCTTCCATAACGGAAGAAGCCACAGTGATGATGGCGGCGCGACGCATCATTGAAAAAGGGTAACCATGCTCCCCTGGGAAGACTGGGACGGGATTTGCAAATGCGGCAAGACGACAGCGGACGGAAAGCGGTGTATCCTTGGAGCCACGCATCTGAGCCTCCAAAGTATGCCGTGGGCGATGTTGTCTGTTCCGGCGCTAGCCGCGGAACCGTCACTGTCGTTGAAGCCGGAACTATTGCCGTGGTTTGGACAGACGCCTATAACGAAGATTTAGGCGCGATAATCTATCCTGAAGATGCAACGTACTTACGAAAGGCGTTACCATGGGAACGATCGGACCAGTGGAAGCCGCAGAACTAGTTGCGGATGAAATTCGCGATACCACTATATCGCTGTCTGAAGTTTTAGAAACACTTGAACTGCCGGCGGAGTACGTCGATAACGCAACGTTTTGCGCCACGCTTGACCAACTCGTATTTGAGTGCGTCGGATGCGGTTGGTGGTGCGGTACGGACGAAACCGGCCAAGACAGCGACGGCGGAGAGCTGCGTTGCGATGAATGCGCTCCAATCGAGGATGACAGAAATGCTGATTGATCCGCTTCCGCTCCGTACGTGTTCACGCTGCAACATGTGGTACGGCAGCGCTGGAGCTGCCGACGAAACTGGAAAGCAGAAAGCGCCGTGTTTGAAACTCGGCACGGTCAAATACGGAAGTGACAGCTGCCAGCAGTGGGTAAAAAAAGAATGAGCAACGAAATCCAACGATACCCCTGGGAGCCGCCCGTACCGGCGCAGCCGACCACTGAAGACAAGGTGGCGGCCCTGCAACGTGATTTTGCCATTGCCGTACAGCTCACGGGCGTACTGGTCCATAGCAAGCATCCGGCGCTGCAACGGCTTGTGAACACGCCCAGGGGTCAAATCATCCCACGGGGAGAGTGCAAGTTCACGGACGGCAGCACGCTCGAATTTCAGGACGTCGGCATGCCCCAGCCAAACACGCCCTACATTGCGTCCGTACGCGAGCTTGTGAAGCAGGTTTGGGAGACGGCGCACGAACTAGGTTTGGAGGTACTGCCATGACACGCTATTGGCCTTTCTCATTCGTCGCCGGCAGCCCTCTAGCGCCCCCGGCATATGCCAACGAGATACGTGCCATCCATACTCGCCCGCCCGGTCGGGGCGCTTATCTGGCCTGCGTGGACATTTGCCAGCAAACTGAACCTCTTGAGACGCCAAATCTGGCGGTAATCGAGAGTACGGATAGCCCATGGCGCCGTATATACACGTCCTATCCGAGCTGGAATGAATGGGTTCGGCTGGAGCGCGGCGGTTTCTTGCAAGACGACGAGGGCCTAATCGTCGGATTTTGGGACGCCCTGCATTAATTTTCAAAAAGTTGAAAATAACGCTTGACGGGTTAAGCGGACTTCTGTACAGATATGTACACACAAACCCGCTGGAGAGCGAAGATGTTCAAGCCCCTTCTTTCCAAGATCATGACCGAAGCCCACGCCCGCGCCAAGGAAGACTTTGCATGGTCAAAGGCCAACGGCCGCGTCACCAAGCCCTATTCGTATTACCTGGGCTTGCAGATGCGTTCCGGCTACGCCGAAGCCCGCCTTGCCCTGACTGGCATGACCGCGGTTACCTGCCTTGCCGCGAATTGGGAGTAAGGGCCATGGCATACCGCATTACAACAACTTGGACCAAAGACGGCTATGTTGGACAAGTTCGCAATTCCGAAGGTGGCATCGTCAACACGACTGCTGCTTTTGTCAAAAGAACGGAAGCTTTTGCCGAGGCGCGTGATTTGAGGAACCGCCTCGAAATGAAAGAACGTATCAAGGGAGCGCGGTCATGAACAAGAAGCAACACGACCGCATCGCCCGCTACGCACTGGTCCGCATCATCGGCGATATGTCCCGCGAGCGCGTCAAAAGCATCCCGCCGCACCGGGAAGAGTTGGAACTACTGGGCGATGTTGAAGGAACGGTTTACGACGAACCCAAGGTGACATCGTGACCAAAACTCAAATTGCATTCGAACTGTGCGGCGTGCTATGTCTCGCCGCAATTTGGCTCGCAGCATGGGTTGAGCTGCCAACGGGGATGTTGCAATGATAACCGACAAAGACGGCAAGCTGGGCCTGCGGCTCGAAACCGCAGCTTCCGTGACCATCCGCGACACGATGCGGGACCACTTGCAGACCTTCACGCCCGTCATCATCCGCGATCATGCCGTAGGCAAATCCGTACACGCCGAGTACGTCAACGGCTTGGCCGGCGTCTTAGCTTTGCTTGTCGTCGGCAGGCACGTCGGCAAAGAGGACGTGCTCAATGCCACCATCGCGAAGTTACGTGAGTACGTGGACCGCGATTTGCAGTACATGACGGGGCGCAAGCCGTGACCGAGTACACCATCGAATATAAAGTAATCGAATGCGGAAGCGAAGAAATCAGCCCGCAAACGCGCGCCTACTTCGAGGCTGCGCTTGAAAAATCTTTTCGCGAAACCTTGACGGGCGGTCGCGAACCGAACAAGCCGACAGCGCTGTGTTTTAGAAATGGACGGTTCGAAACCGTAGAGCTTGATAACGCCGGTAATATCGTTGAACCGCCCGCGCGGTGTCCGTACTGCGGGCCAGTCATCACATGCGGCCGTCACGGAACCTGAAGGCTAACTCCCGTGAATTTCTGGAACAACACAACAGCGCTAACGCCCGTACTGTGGACGCCCAGGCCGCACCAAACGGCCGGCGTCTCCGCCCTGATCGCGTACGAGGGACGCTTCTCGGTGGCCGAAATAACCGTTGCTGGGGGAAAGAGCGACATGCTGGGCATGCTGGCGCTACATTACAGCCAGTTCGGCCGCGTCCTGATCGTTGCCCACAACAAAGAGCTGGTAGGCCACAACGCCGCCGCGGCAAAGAACCACGGCATAAGCCCGGGTATCTGTTCGTCGTCGATAAGTACAAATGCCTTTGCGCGCGTGACGGTGGGCACCATCGGCACCATCATCAACCGCGTCAATCTGTTCCGCGACGTCGTTGCAATCTTGGTGGACGAAGTGCACATGGTGCCGCCGGCCAAGTCGTCGCAATATCGCCGGCTGTTCGAAAAGCTCTCGCACACCAAAGTCCACGGGCTCACTGGCACGCCTTTCCGCGCCGACGGCACGGGCGATTTAGCAAAGACGTTCGGCCCGATCGTATTCCGCTACACCTTCTTGGACGCATTGCGCGACGGTTACGTGAAGCCCATCGTTCCCGTCGATGCCGGCGAAGATGAAATAATCGATGTTGCCGGGCTCGCTGTTGTCAAGGGTGACTTCGATCTCGACGAACAAGCGCCCAGGGCGATCAAGCTCGCGCCTTCGCACGCCAAAACGATAATCGAAGTAATGACGAAATTTAACCGGCGTTGCGCGCTCGCGTTCTGCTGCAATGTCGAACACGTCGATAAGCTGGAGTGGCAGCTCAATAAAATACACCCAGGTTGTGCCGTTGGCGTTCATTCGCAATCGCCACCCGGCAAGCGCGACAAGGCAGTGATTGCCTTCAAGGCGCGAGCCGTACCGCTGCTAGTTTCGTGCAACATGTTCAACACCGGCTTTGACATGCTGCATATCGATTATATGGCTTTCTGTCGCGCCACCAAATCAGCCGTCTACTACGCGCAAGGCTTGGGCCGCGGTGCGCGGATCACGCCGTACGCCGCCAACTGTCTACTATCCGATTTTGGCGGCAATCTTGACCGGCACGGCACGCTTGACGCTGTGATGGCCTCGCCCGGCCGCGCGTTGACATGCGAAGAAATCACCAAGGGCGGCAAGCTGTACGTCGGTTGCGGCAGAGAGTGGGAAACCTGGGAGCACGGCAAGACGTGCCCGGGCTGCGGCGAAATCCACAAGAGCGCGCCCAAGTGCAAAATGTGTACGGAGCGTTTTGACCCGCATTTCCACGGCATGCGCTGCCCTCATTGCGGACAGCAGCAAACTGAAGTCAAGCAATGTGCCGCATGCGAAGAAGTGTACGCCGCGTTCCTGCACCCGCTGTGCCCGTTCTGCGGTTTCGACAACACGATATCGCAGGCTCCGGGCAAAGACCTGAAGACGCGCGGCGGCGGGGCTGAAGCCGTCAACGTCAAAGCCCTGATTGAAAAGAACCCGTGGCAGCAAATCGTTTCCCCACCGGTCAAGAACAGCGCGGGCGGTTGGTTGCTCACGACTATGTATGCTACAGCGATTTGGCCGTACGAAGACTTGCCCGCGCCGCATTCGGTCTATTTGAAGCGGGCGCAGAACGGCCGGTATCTTGTCGGCGGCGTTTATGACGTGCACGGGGTTTTGCATCAAAGATGACTTGTACGGATATCGTGAACCTATTGACGCCGTTCACGACACGCGCTAGATAAGGCGTCTCACAACTTTTAGGAGTCAAACACCATGGAATTGAAATTTAGTTCGGTCGAAGAAGTGCAGGAATTTGTCAAGCGGTTGAAAGGCACGCGCGGCGGCAAGGGCGGTGCGGACGAACCCGAAACCGGTACGGCGGGTGCCGCGGGCGGCCATATCGCGCCAAACCCGATCATGCCGCCCCAAACGCAGACTTTCGACTCGGGCGCCGCTCAGGGCGGTTTCCCCGGCGCCGGGCAGGCGGCAAGCGGGGGCTTCCCGAACGCGCATCCGCAAGGCGCCCCCCAGCCAGCGCCCGCGGCTGCGGCCCTTATCGAGCGCATCAAGGCCAAGTACGATGCCGGCGCCGCCATGAGCACGGAAAGCGCCGCTCAGGCCTTGTCGTGGCTCCGCGGCCAGTGCGGCAACACGCCCGATCTGGCCAACATGACGCCGGATCAGATTTGGCAGTTCAAGGTTCCCACGCTCGGCATGCCTCAGTTGGAGAACATGGCGAAGTTGATGGGCGGCTGATTGAACGGAACGGTACTCTCGCGGGCCGATTTCGTTCATACTGGGACCGCAGCCGCACTGCGGTCCCAGTCACTCAATTCGAAAACGCTGGCGCGGGGTTGGTGCCTTCCACTCCTTAAATAGCCAGCGGGCCGCAAGGGTGACTAGGCAGCCGGCTGCGAAGCCTAGTCACCCCGGCCACCATTTTCAGGAGACGTACAATGTGCGGAGCAGACGATTTCTTTCGAAGGTTCACAGCGGAACAGCTCGCCATGAATGAGCTGGGCTGCGATGAAAAGCCGGACATCGAAGAAGTCTTTGACCACTACGGCGAGAAGATCACGTTCGGGGAACTTGCAACGCGGTTCCGCGAGAAAGGCGCGAAGTAATGTCCGATCAACACCACGACATTTACGCGCCGTCCAGTTCGTCAACATGGCTAGAGTGCACGTACAGCGCTCGCCACAGCGTGCCGGAACCGCCGAAGCCGCTGAAGACGAAGCTTGCCGCCGACGAAGGCACGCGCGTACACACGCTGTTCGAAGTGGCGATTTCCGAAATGGAAATGCCGGAAGAAGGCGACACCGCAGCCGACGCCATCGCCCTAGGGCTTGATTTTGTACGGCAGCTAGAACCCGGCACCATCCATACGGAATTGAAACTCCGCCTTACCGAAGAATGCGGCGGAACGACCGATCTTTGGAACGAAGCGCCGCGCATCGTCACTTGGCTCGATTTGAAAAACGGCAAGTGGGACGTTGATGCGCACCACAACACGCAAATGCTCTCGTACGGCGCTATGGCGCTGCCGATGACGGATGCCGAATGGTGGCGCTTCGTGATCTTCCAACCGAACGGACTGGACGAAAAACCGTTTAAACAGTGGGTAGCGCATCGCTCCCAGGTTGAAGCGCACCGCGACCGCATGTTGCGCGCCATCGCCGATCGCAGCCCGCCGCGCCCTGGACCGTGGTGCCGTTGGTGCAAGGCATTTCAGCAATGCCCCGCGATGTCCACCGACGCCGGTTTCGTCATGGGCGCGATGACACGGCGCATTGAAGACCTGACGACGGAAGACCTTGTACGGCTGTTGCGCCTTATCCGCGCGCTCGGCGACGTGGAGCCGGTGTACAAGGATGCGCTGACTACGCATTTGAAGATGGGCCGGCAAGCCGATGGCGCGTCGCTGGAGCCGAAGCGTTCATGGCGCGTATGGAATGACGCCACACAAGCCGCAACGTACTTACATCAGCAATTTGGATACAAAGGCGTCAAGCCCGTGACGCCGGCCCAGGCGGAAAAGCTAGGGCTCGCCGGCAAGCAATATGCAGCGGTCGGTGCGCACAAACCACCCGGCGAACTAACAGCGAGATACTGACATGCCAAAGCGTATTCCGATACTCGCAGCCGAAAATATCGCCGACAAGTACAATCTGAAGCAAGTTTTGCTTATCGGGTGGGATGGCAAACGCGTGCACGTCGTCACATATGGCAAGACGAAAGCCGACTGTGAAGCTGCGGCCAAAGCGCAAGATTTTTGGACCGGCAAAATTCGCGAGTTTTCTTTCAAAGGTGATTGACCTAATTCCGGCCGTCTTGTACGGTTGGCGTACCGTGCCGGCGGCTTCCGGTGTGAAGAAATGAAGGATACGAAGCTATGGCGAAAAAGCAGTACGAAAACTTTATGTGTTTCGGCGCGCGAGTATACGGAATGAAAAATCTTTGGCAACCCAGCACCGACTTCAGAGGCCAGACAACGAAGCCAAATTGGCTCGGCGGTTTCCTCGTGCCGAAAACGCAGTCGCATTGGTCTATGGAGCCCGTCTTCCAGAACCTTTGGGGTGCGATGCAGAAAATTCACGCCGCGACCATGGGCGGGCTCGGTTACGAGCAAGTGACGTGGCCCATTCGTGACGGTGACATGCCGCAAGACCCCCAGCAGCCGCCGGCTGATTGGGCGCGCGGCCAGTGGATGTTTTCCGGTAATTCCGGTGACGCGATCAAAGTCGAACTGTCCCAGGGCGCCACGCTCGTGCCGCTCCAGGCCCGCGGCAACATCGTGAAGCCCGGCGATTTCTGCATCGTCGGCGGAGCGGTGGCGGTCAACTCGCAGAATGCCCGTGCAATCAAGCTCTACATCAACAACGTGGTGTTCACGGCGCCCGGCGAGGAAATCGCTATCGGCAACTCGATCAGCGGAGCCGAGCTGATGCAGGCTGCCCAGGCCCAGGGCTACCGGCCGGCGGGCTTCAATCCGTCGCCGGGTGGGTTTGGCGGTCCGCAGAACGGAGGCTTTGGGACCGCGCCCCAGGGCTTCGGCGGGGCTCCGCAGCATGGGGGTTTTACGGCACCCCAGGGACCGCAGAACGGCAACGGTTTCCCTGGGAACCCACATCAAGGCCCGCAAGGGGGGTTTGCCCCTCAGAATACGGCGGGGCCTGCTTTCGGGGGTGCCCAGGCCCATGGTGGGATGCCCGGCGCGCCAAATGGGAATGCGACATTCCCTTCTAACCAGCCGCAGCAAACCTTCCCAGGCGCCGCTACGCAGGGCGGTGCTTGGCCTTCGCGCTGATACGAACTACCCGGGGTTTCGGTCCCGGGCACTTTTTTGAGAGTGTCAACCGGACGTAGCGGGAATGGTCAACGCGTCGATTTTTCCGGTTTCCCGGCGCGGTGCATCGAATTGGCAGACGAAGGGCTTTACCCGCTCTCTCAACTTTGAAAGCGTGCTACGTGCCGCAGCTTGACGACTTATTCGCCGATGTAGAAACACGCAGCCGTACGAACCTGAAGACGGCGGGCGCGCGACGCTATGCAGCATGCCCATCCACCCAGATAACCACGGCGTGTTGGTGGTTCCGCGGTGTGTACAAAACTGCATGCACATTACATCCGTCTATCGGCTCCCATACGATGGCGGACTTTTACGAAGATATCCGGCAATGCCGGCGCTTCGTTGCGCATCACGCCAATTTCGACGTGAACGTGATTAAGCGGCAAAATCCGTTCGTACAAATCGATTTGAGCAAGATTGATTGCACAATGGGCCGCGCCCAAGCTATCGCGTTCCCGGGCGGCCTTGATGAATTATGTATGGCGCTTGGTATCCGGGGCAAAGACCCGCAAGGCCGCGCGCTCGTGACGCTGACGTGCAAGCCGCAGAAAGACGGCACGTTCCACGAAAAAATCGAAACGTTCGTCAAGCTGCTCGCGTACAACTTGCGCGACGTTGAATGCCTCATGGATGTTGACGCACGCTTGCCTCCGCTGTCACCGGCCGAACGTCTGATCTTTGAGCGCACATGGCGTAAAAACGAAATCGGGCTCCCGATCGATATTAATCTGGCAACCGCGATTGCGATGCGTCGGCAAGAAATCGAGCAGGAGAGCACCGCGAAGCTTATGGAAATCACCAACAACGCGGTGACCAAGCTTTCGCAGCGGCAGCGGATACTCGATTGGGCCAATAGCGGTAACCGCGCTGCCGGACTGGAGAATACGCAGAAGCACATTATCGCGGAAAAACTTACTGACGAAAACCTGCACCCAGACGTACGGATTGTTCTGGAGCTGTTGCAGGCGGAGGGTGGCTCCGCGCCGCTTAAAGCGCAAGCGTTGCTAGACCGGCACGTCAACGGTTTTTACAAAGACGCTACACGGTACTTCGGCGCGCGATCGGGGCGCGGCACATCCGAAGGCGCGAATATGTTCAACATTGCGCGCCCGTCCGGCAAGTACGACGGCAAGGAAGGCCGCGCCACGATAGACCAGCTTATTGACCGGCTGAAGCAGGGTCATACGTCGCTAGGCAATAGCGCCCTGACAGACTGCCTTCGCGGTTGCATCGTGGCACCTACAGGCTGGATGGTATGCGATAACGATGCTTCCCAGGCGGAATTGCGTTTCGCGCTTTGGCTCGCTGGCGACACGGAACGTTTAAATATCATTGCGACGCCGGGCAGCGATTTGTATATGTACAACGCTCGGAAGTGTCTGAACCTGCCAGAAACCGCTACCAAATCCACGCATCCAAAAGAACGGCAGACATTCAAGAGCGTCACGCTTGGCGGCAACTATCAGCTCGGTTGGCGTACATATCTCGCGTTCCTTATCCGTACGGCCGCGGAAAACGGTTTGAAGCGTCACGAGATAACCGACCAAAAAGCCATGATCGATATCAACGGTTATCGCCAAGCCAACCCGCTACTCGTACGGCTTTGGTACGACTTGGCCGATGCCTTCAAATTTGCGATCTATGAACAGCACGGCCGTATCTTCCCAGTCAACAATAAAATCGCGTTCCAAAAAGACAGTCATGGTACGGTGTGGATGTTGTTGCCGTCCGGTCGCGCGGTACCGCACTACTCTGCACACATTTCGCCAACCGGAGAAATGCAGTTTTTCCGGGCGAAGTTTGGTGCCATGATGCGACAGAAAGCTTTCGGCGGTTCGCTGCTCGAAATCTTCTGTCAAGCTGTACGCGTGACTTGGTGACCGCGGCGGAAGCTGACATAGAGAACGAGCTGCCGGATGTTGTGTTGGTCCTTGATGTCTATGATAGCATACTCTCGCTGGCGCCGGCTCACATTGCCAAGCAGCGCTCAGAGCAGATGCGCGAAATTATGCGCCGGCCGCGGCCGTGGACTGCCGGGCTGCCGCTGGATTGCGAGGGGTACGAAGCGGATAGGATGCGCAAATGATGATAGTTCGTTGGTCGCCGGCTAATCCGTACTGATGCAGTATCTTGGTGGTAAGCATAAGCTGGCAAAATGGTTGGCAGCGCACATCCTACCGCGTAAGCAAGGTCGGTTATTCGAACCATTTCACGGCGGCTTAAGCGCTACGGTTGCTTTACAGCCGTACGTTGCTAGTGATAGTTTCGAACCATTGACACGCTTAATTGCTGCCGTACGCGCTGGCTGGGAACCGCCGGAAATAGTAACCGAGGAAACCTATTTTAAAGTTCGTGGGAGCGGCACTCCGTTAGAAGCGTTCGTCGGGTTTTGCTGTTCCTACTCCGGAAAGTGGTACGCGGGTTACGCCAAAGACAACGCGAAAAACCCGAGTTATGCAAGACAGGGCAAGAACGCGTTGCTTAGAAAAATCAATGCTACCCGTAGCGTCCATTTCCAACACCGTGATTATTTCTGGGTTGACCCTCAGCCCGGCGACACGCTATATTGCGACCCTCCGTACATGGGCACCACGACGTACGGAGGACTGCCGGCCTTCGATCACAAGTTATTTTGGAATTGGTGTGAATGGCAGGCAAAACGCGGCGTGTTGGTTTTTGTCAGTGAATTTACAGGGCCTTCGCAATACGTGTTAGCGAAAATAGAAAGTAAGACTGCCATCCGTACGAAATTGCGCGATCATATCACTAATGAAAAGCTCTTTATGTTGGCACCCAAATGAACGATTTTATAGAACCCGGGAAGAAGTTCGGCTTGGTCACCATCGCATACCGAGCAGAAAAAGCCACGATACACGGCGCTATTTCGTGGTTTTGCGTGTGCGAATGCGGTTCGGGGCGTTGGCTTCGGTCGAACAACATTCGACGCGCTCCGCCAAAAACCCATAGATTTTGTTTCAGAGGGGTCAAAATAGTGCTTGACGCGCCCGTACAAATGTGCATAGTTGTGGCATCCTAACCGCTGGAGAGCGAATATGACCATAGATCAACTTAAGACCCTCTTTGCCGCTCGCGAGTTTCATCACGCTACGTACCGCACTGACTTTGCGCGTGGTCTGCACATTTATAGCGTCGCCAAGCCCGGTTCCGGTTTCCGCGGCTTCGAATACGCCGGGGCCTTCAGCGAGTATGACCCGTTGCCGCTGGCCTACGCTTATCATTTGACCCGCAAAACCGGCGTCTCCCTGGGTTCGTACGGACAGGGATAGAATGGCCAAAGTCGGAAATAGTCGTTTCATCATCCGCGACATTCACCCCTGGGAAGGCCCGGGGGTGTTTGCCTTGACCGGCGACCACAACGTGATGCGCTACATGGGCTTCCCCGTACATAAGTCGGTGGACGACGCCACGGCGCTAATCCAGCTCTATCAGCAGAGCAAGGCACGGTGGCAAGCCGTGTGCCAAGAAGACAGCCCACCGGATATCCTGGGCATCGTCGGTTTGGAAGTGCAAGGTCACCAAGCCGCGGTAACGATCATGTTTCGACGCGACTGGAAGGCCCGCGGCGCCGGCCGGGAGTTTTCCAAGCCATTCGTACAGTGGATTATGTCGCACCCGCATATTTGGCGGACCTGGGCTTATTGCCACGTTGACAACGTACCCGTACAACGTGTATTGGAGCGCATGGGCGCGAAATGCGAAGGCCGGTTGCGACGGTATGCGCATTTTCCTAATGTGAGTACGGAACCGCAAGACGCGTACGTATACAGCATTATTAGGTAGAAAACGAAAGGTTTGAGAAATGGACAAGTTCAAATTCGGAGACCGCGTTAAGCACCTTATCCGCAATGAAGAGGGAAGAGTTTACGCCATCGAAGAGGACGGTCTGCATATACATTTCGACAATCCTACGCCCCGCGGCAATATCTCAGTCGGTATTTTCGATGACGATTGGTTCCTGTCGCATCCTGACGTACTGGTGAACCTTACTAATAGCGTGGCATGAGCTTCGGTCTGATCTTTTAGCTGGCAACAGCCTGTATGCGACCTCAGGAGATTGGATTACGAGCCGCGCTGCCCGGCGCGCGGGAAGAAAGCCGGGCAGCTATCTTTAATCAGCAGTCAAAGGAAGCGCCGTGAGGCTATCCGACCGAGACATCGAAACCCTTCGCGAGCTTGAGGCTGCTAACCGCAACCATATGCAGATCGGTTTTCGCGATGGGTGGGCAAAGCCTCTAGACTGCGGCGGCACGAACGGGTCGCATCACAGCGCGACATTGGCCAAACTGGTAAGGGCCAAGTTGGCGGAACGCAAAGGTTACAATCCGGGATGTAGAGCCGTCTGGATGTACAAAATCACAGCGCAAGGTTTAGATCGATTGGCTAAGTAGCCGCCTTCGCAACGTTCGCGCTAACATCACAACAGAGCAACCCACATGACTTACGTACTTGCTTTAATCGGCGCCGCTACGCTCACAGTTCTGGCGTACCGCGAAATCCGTTTCCAATGGAAATCTCGCAACTGGAAACCTACGCCTTGGCTGTGCCTTCCCCGTTAGAACGACGCTGCGAAGCTGCCGAGCCCGCTAAACATCGAACCAATACCGGAGCCCTTCGATTGGTCGTTCTTTGCCTGAGCTTGTGCGATCTGCGAAGTTGCGCCGATATCAGCATTCGTCACGCTGGCGTTCTGTCCAGTGGCGGTGGTGCCGACGCCGATCGCGTTGAACATGTTGCCCAGGGCGCTTTCGAGTTGGCCGAACTGTTGATTGTTGCCTTGCAGGTACTCATTGTACGAACTGTTGGCATCTGTGTTCGCGATGCCCTGATCGATCGTTGACAGCGCCCGCTCATTCGAGCCGGACAGCAATTGACCGTTCGCCGCGGCGCTATTGTTCTGCGTTGCGTTCGCTACGCCCTCTTGATACTGGGCGCCCGGCGTCATCTGGTAGCCCTGAAGGAACTGTTCGTACCCTTCCGGCCCCGTGCTGGCGACGTTGTTAATGTTGTTGATCGAATTGGTGGCGCCGGGGAGCATCGATTGTCCGAACGAATTGTACGGCTGCACGATGGCGCCAAAATTCGCCGTGTCGTTGCCTACGTCGTTCAAACCGCCCTGCAAGTCACTCGCCCCCAGGGAACTGCCAATAACCGAGCCCAGGCCCGCGCCGAAAGATGACATGTCAGAAGCCCTTGCAAATGTATGACAATTCGTCTAACTATACCCCATGGCGGACGAATGCAAAAGCCCAATGATTTCCGCGCGGCTCCCGCGCGCCCTTGTGGAGCGGGTTGACTTCGTGACCCGGAATACGGAAGGCGGCGCTACCAACCGCTCCAAAGCGGTCCGTGCAGCCCTAGAAACGTGGCTCCCAGAAGAAGAGAGAAGGTTGAAACAACTTGGCCTCGCACCCCCCGAGAAAGCGCGCTAAGAAGGCCCGCAAAACCCCGCCAAAGACGCCCGGCAATCCGGAAGACTTCGGCGAGGAATGCCTGCACATGAATGCCCAGCAGTGGCTCGAAAAGTCGGGCATCTGGCGCCGGCTCCTGATTTTCCACGTCCCTAACGAACGCATGGGCGGCATCGGCGCCATTATGCATTTCAAGCGGCTGGGCGTGCGCGATGGCGTGGCCGACTATCTAGCGTTCCTGCCGGATCGCTCTGTTGCAATCGAGCTGAAACGTCCGGACGGCAAACAGCGAAAAGGCCAAGCGCAATTTCAACGTGCCTGGGAAGCCGCCGATAACGTGTACCTTATCGTACGGACGCTTGCGGAGTTTCAGGGCGCAGTTAACGCTTTAATGCTGTTCGTTTAAACTATCATTACGTACGCACCTGCAACTTTGATATAAATATGTTTATTCGTCGTATCGCCGAACCAATCTCCGTTATTACCGAGCGTGTTAGCTGGCGCAGCAGTACCGTTCCGTACAACAGCATTGCTTTCTAGCGTCGTAAGCTGCCCGTTGATAGTGGCTATGTCGGCGTTCAACGCAGTCACTTCAAACTGAAGCGTGGCGATAGCTCCCGCTTGGCCGCCTTGTCCAGCCTCCAACGTCGCAATGTCGGTCGTATTGGTTGCGACTTGAGTTTGGAGTGCTGTAAAGCCTGCAATGTTGCTCGGGTCTACGCCACCGGCAGCGGCAAGCACATTCTGCACTTCCAGTAACCAGCGGTTAAGCATCTGCGTGTTTTGGTCCGTACCGACCAAGAACGGCGGCGGCGGGAATTTTTGCGGTGTGTTCACCATTTGACTTATCCACAGAGTTGCCGTATATTTGTGTACAAATCAACATACGAGGTTGACATGTTTACTATCCAATACGAAGCGTCCAGCGGCGCGCATCTTATGCAGACACTTGACAGCGATAGGCGCTATGTACTCGTAAAGCACCTGTCCCGGTTTCAGCGTCCCATTATCGCCGTGTACGAACAGACCACTCCGATTACCAAGGCTATTCGCCAAGAATTGCGAAACCGCCCGGTAGCGATGCTCAGTAGCTACGCCCGCGAATTTACGTCCGCTTCTTAAGTCCCTTTGATCGTATTGATAAACATTTCGTCAATTGTGAAGGGCGCTTGCGTGCCGCTGTACTGCAATCGGAATTGACGGCGCCGGCCCGTACCAAAATCACGTCCGATCGCGCGTTGCACGCCCGGCGTCGGCATCTGAATTTGTCGTACTCCGCGCCACGTACGGTTCGACACCACGACGCCGCCTTCGGTGACATCAGCAGTTTCCGACCAATCGAGCTGAAAGGTGCCGGCTTGCGGACCCATGGATGACGTTGCGTCAACCGTAGCATACGTGCTGCGGTATTCTTCGTCGCCAACCCATGGGGTCACAATTATTCGGGAAATCGTACCGGCGGGCTCGGTCTGATTGTTCATATCAGCCGTACATATGTGGCCCGTATCCAGACCGACGTAAGTCGAACCCCCATCGTGTTCCGTAGCGCATCGGCTGGCATGGTCAAGCCGCCCGGGTGACTGACGGTAAGACCACGAACCCGTCGCGCCGGACAGCTCAATGGTCCAAGACCCAGGGAGCGTGAGTACATAGAAGTCACTTTCCGCGTGTGCGTAGGCATAGGCCGTGAGTTGGCCTAACTGCGTAAGCGTCAACTCTTGCAGCAGATTGTCAACCCAGGTCGGCGACACCGGGGCCCCGGATTGACCCGAGCAAAGCCACACACGACGGTTGGTGCCCACGAACATGATACGGTCGCGGAGCACCGCCAACGTGAGCCGCGATGCGATGCCTACCGAATTGAGTGAATTGGGGAACGCCTGATACGGGAAATCGGCGCCGTTGCCGCTATCGTACCATTGCTCCAGTGACCGGGAACCCAGCGGCCACATGACGCGGCCGGAAATCGCCAAGTCAACCACGCGATCGGCGCGGGCTTCTTTCGTGGCGAAGCTATTCGGCTGCACCGTGCCCGGCGCGAGCGGGTTCGAGTTGTACATCTTACTATCTTGATTGGCGTACACATTTGACGCGCCGGACCATATCGTCATGTTGTCCAGCTCTGCCACGGTGGACGGATCAAAATCAATCGACGTGTCAAAGCCGGCGTTGGTTATGCCGGCCGTGGGGGTCTTCACACCAACGTAACCCGTACCAAACAGCAACGGATTGAGAATGTTCTTATTTGATGCGATGGCAAGCGCCGTGCGATCTTCCGCAAACCGAATTACCGGCTGGCCGGCTTGTACGGCAACGAAGCCCGCCAACACGGGTACTCCGGTTTCAATGCCGTAGTATATCGAACCGTCACCGTGACCGCTCCATATCGTATCGAGCGCGTGGCAGAGCGCGATACAAGGTTGCGCGGTGGGCTGGCATACGGTGGTAAGCCCCGGCGAACCGAGGAAACGCACCTTGGCGACGCGTCCCTCCTTCATTTCGCGCGGGACAACGCGCACGTTCACGAGCTTGCCGGCGCCCTGATCCAGATTTAAAGGGTCTTGAAAAGACCCCATTACATTGATTGCTGGCATCCTAAGCTCTCACAAGCCGCAACCATTGCTGTCCTCGCGCCCATTGCTTCCATCGGTCATCAACGGACTTCGCACGCGCAGCCAGCACAGGATCAATCTTGTCAACCGGACGCCCGTACGAGCCGCATATCGTCAAGCCCAGTAACAGCGTTGCGTCGTGGATACCTTCCGGTGGTAGCGCAACGATATCCGTACCGGCGCTATTCGTCAGAGCCGGAATGCGTCCGCCGATTTCAATCAACGCCTGCGAAGAAGCGCGCGGCGGTTGCCAAGCGTAGACCAGTATCGAACCGTCTACCTGTTTTTCGGTATGCCACTTCGTGATGATGCCGGGGTAGGTCGTACGGACAATATCGGCTTTCGGAGCTTGGCGCGTCTCACGGTTGACCGTCAATTGAATGTCATTCATCCACAGCGATTTCAGACCTACGGCGTCTTGCTGCACAAGATAGCTGCTTTGCGCCGTACCGATGCTGAAGCTGTACACGCTACCGAGAACACCCGGCGGCAGTGTCACGGTTTGCAAACTCATGAGATACTGCGCCGCGCCGTCCGCGTGTTCGTTGCGCAATAGGTTGTTGAGCGTAATAACCACGTTCGCCACGTCTTGCGTAGTTGGGTTTTCCATCACGTCAATGATGCCAAACAGTCGCATGGCTTCGGTGATGACAGCAAGCGCAGTCGTGGTCATGTTTAAACGCCTTGGTTTACCGCCCATGGGGGCGTCCAAAGTTGATCGGAAGGCACGTCTTTATCCGTCTGCGTGACGCTGGACGGACTTTCGATTGGCGGCGTCACCGTCCGTACAGAACTAGACGGAAGAAAGGTACCGTCGTAATTCGCTGGATTGATTAAAAGCACCTTTGCGACTTCAACGTCGATACCCTGCGTTCGGGGCGTGAACGCAGCCGTCTTGCCGGCAGCCGCGTAATACGGAACCATGCGAAGCAAGTTGTTCAACCGGGTAGCGTCGTCCGGCGCCGCGGCGGGCGCGTTAGCGAAGTCGCTGGTATTGCCGGACACCGGACCGTTGCCCCAGATAGCATCCAGGTTGTAGCGCAGCGGCAGCGGTTCGGCCGGCGGCTCGATTGACTTATCTGGAAAGGCTTGGAAGTCGTACACCGGGGGCCACGGATCAAGGCAGTAGCGGACCGGCCGGCCACTGGCGGGCCCGCAAACCAGAAGGCCAGTCAACCTCTCGCGACAAAGGGTAGAATATTTGACCCGGGCGTTGCAACGAGAGCACGCGCCCCAGGTGACGGCAGAACCGAATTTTGGCTTTGGGTTGCGGGTCGCGGCCATGGGACGGGCTCGATCATGAAAAAGTCGCCTAAATCTATAGCACCTTCCACCCCGGGAACATAGCCCTTTTCACCCACCACCATGACTACAAATAGCGCATTTTCGGGTGTCCGTGCCCACCAGTACCCCTGCATGTAGCGCCCCCTCCGCCCTGACTGTGAAGTGTGCAGTTGTGCGCACATGCGGTGATTTGCCGCCGCAAGTCAAGCTTGGTATTGACATATTCACACGTCATCCGTATTTGTACTCACGTAGGGGCGCAGCTAGCAAAGGAGCCGTACAAATGAGTACCGCGAAGATGTTCCCTTGGGAACAGAAACCCGTCGTTATCATCGAAGAAAAACCGGAACCAACCGAGGTTCCGATTGGACTGTTGAATGTCGATACGACGTATCAAGCAATGAAGCCGCGCAACCCACGGCTGGTAAAGGAAATCGGTAAGACTTTCGACTTGACACTGTTCGGCCGGCTCATGGTCGTACGGCGCGCAAACGGTGCGCTGTTTGTCGTGGACGGGCGGCACCGCTGGGAAGGCGCGAAAGCGTCCGCGCGTCTGTTCGTTCCGTGCGATATTTACAACGTGCATGACCGCAAGCGCGAAATCGAGATTTTTCTTTCGCGCAACACCAAAATGCGGAAGGTGCCGCAAACCATGTTGTTCATGGCGGAAGTTGCGGCTGGTGACGAAAGCGCCGTGCAGCTCAACCGGCTCGTGCAGAACGCCGGCTTGGCCGTTGTGGACGCCAACAACCAACGCGACGAATTTACCGTGCCGAAACTTGCTTGCGTCGGCGCGTTGAAATCGCTGTACGGTCACGGCAGCGCAAGCTACGCCAAACGAGCAACCCCTGTACCGCCGGGCGAGCTTGTGACCGCGTTGGAAATGATCGCCACGCTGGCCCCGCCGAATGCGCTGGTAACGGAACACGCGACGCTTGGCTTTGTGTGGCTCGTGCACAACTACCCTGCGTTTCGTGACCACGCCCGCCGGTTGCTTGACCTGGGTTGGCCGCGTATCGACATGGCCGCGCGCTCGGTAGGCCCCAGGCCGAAGGCAGAAGAGGCGGGGCGGGCGTTGCTGTCCGTGATTGACTTTCGCCGGCCGGCTAACGCGCGTTTGGCTCCTGGGGAGGAACTGCCGGCGCCGCCCGATTGGCTGCCACCGATGGCGAAGGCCGCCTGATGAAAGAACGGCCCCGCGTCGTACAGCGGGGCCGCCAAGTCAATAGGGAGGAAACGCCCAAGGAGGGCAGCGATAGCAAGATGCCACCGCACACTGCTTACGTACGCTACTCCAAAGCGGGCGTCAACCCCTTACAGATTGTCGGAACCGGCCGAACCGTACACGGTGCGGAAGTCCACGACGGAAGCCGCACAGCGGAACCAGATCGCGATCAGGGACGCCTGATTGCTCCAGTTGCTATCTTCACGAGTTTCCAGCGACGAACGTTCCCAGAAAGTGAAGCCCTGCCCGTTGTCTTTGTCCTGCTCGGAAGTCTGGACGAAGTAGTTGTCCTTATCGACCAAGTAGGGCGTCTCGATAACTTCCGGCAGTGCGCCGGTCGAACGCAGCACGTTGATATTGTTCGTCTGTGCATTCCACTGCAAAGGCGAACCCAGGATACGCCGGATTTCCGGACCGTTTTCCGGCGACGTGATGACGCGCTTGGGCAGGACGTTGACGACGAAGCCGCGGCCGTTGCGAGTATACGCGATCTGGATAACCGCATTCTCGAATGCCAATTCCGACGCGTTGGCGGAAATGAGCTGGTTGGACTGGAGACCAACAGCGGTCGGATGCGATGGCGAGCAAACCGGCACGCCATCCGCACGCAGGCCATTGACGGCATCGAACGCGACCTGCAACGGAGCATGCGCTATGTACTCTTCCGTCTGCCGCGCCGAAAACGCCAGCTCTTTCATCATTCGGCCGCCGACATCCTCGTACAGGTTGTCGTCTTTGGCTTCGCGCGAGATCGCCACGGCGAGCCCGTACGACGCGTGGGTGACCTGGGTGCGGTAGCCTTCGTTGGGAACGTCGAACTGCACCGGCTCCAATTCCGGTTGCTGTACGGCGAGGCCCAGGCCAGCGCGCTCCGTCATAAATTCTTCGAACGCCTTTTCCGAGGGCTTGGCGTCGTAGAACTGCTTGTAGATCGGTGACAGGCGTTCGTAATCCATGCCGAACAGCGCGAACAGCCCGGGCCAGTACTGCGATGATTGCAGCGAGCGGTCGATAACCTGCATGCGAATAACCCCTTTCAATGGTTCCCCGGCGTTGCAGGCCGGCGCGTGCGAATTGGTACAAAATAGCCGATGCTGCGGATTTCGTCAAATTAGTGTACGGTAACGCCTTGACTGTCATACACTTTTGTCATACACGGGGCACCATGCGCGAAATCACAGTTCTAGACCTAGACCTGAAGAAACCCGAAACCTTTGGCAACGTGGCCGAAAAGTTGACGGAGGATGATCGGCGCATCCTCGCAAACGACCTTCTGGAACTGATAGCCATTGACGATAGCTCTATGTCGGACTGGCTTTTGGAGGCCCAAGGCTACCTTGACAAGCTGGACAGCGAAGATAGCGGCAACGCCACGCCGCAGAACCGCGAACAAGAAGGCTCGGGGGAGGAACCACCGCCAGCAACCGAATTGACGCTAGGGGCCGTCATCCAGTTTTCCGCGCGCGCCACGGATGCTTTGCTAGGCGAACCGGACCTAGCCCGCTCCAGCGAAGAGGGCGGCGAAAAACTTGCCTCCTGGGTGTCCAGTCAGGTCCGTACAAACGATCCAAATTGGATTTTGGACACAGACCCGTTAGTTGTGCACATGGCAGCTACCGGGCTCGCGTGGCGCAAGCGCAGCTTTGACGAAGTGGAAAAAGCTTTTCATACCGAATGGCTGCCGTGCACCCGGGTCAAGATCAACAAAAACGTTCGCTCGGTGGAGCGCGCGCCCCGCATCACCGATGAATTTGAGCGTTACCCGTACGAAATCCAGCGCGCCATAAAGCGCAAAAATTGGATTTCGTACGGTCCGGTGTTCGACGAAGCGGACCCCCAAGCACCAAAGAATTTCGCCGAATGCGACTGCTGGCTTGATCTTGACGGCGACGGCGTAGACGAACCTTGGACCGTCGTTATCTCGAAAGACGACGTGGCGGAAGTCGTCAAAATCAAGCCGCGTTGGTCGCGCAAAACCGTGGTTGACGATGACGAAAAGCTTTTTTTCAACCCCATTCATCGCTTCTATCCGTACCGATTACTGCCGGACCCCAAGGGCGGTTTCTTTCCGATGGGCTTCGGCAAACTGTTAAACCGTGTTGAGGGCTCCGCCGATCGGTTGCTAGCTGCCATCATCGACACCGCGGAAAGCTCCGCATCCGATGGCGGCGTGCTGGGAGGTAGTTCGTTCGGGCTTCCCGACAAAATCGAACTTAAGACCAACCGCGTTAACGTGTTGCCCACGGATGGACGGCCGCTATCCGACACGTTTTCGCAATTCCCAACGAAGCAAGTTTCGCCATCATCCGTACAAATACTCGACAAGATCATTACGCTAGCCGATCGCTTGGCCGGTACGCTAAACCTTCTCGAAAACGCGCCGGCATCGATGTCGGCAACGATGGCCAAGGGTATCATCGATAGCAGCGGGCAAGTGCAATCGGCTGTGCATCGCCGGCTTGTGGCGATGCTGACGCAAGAATTTCGCATGTTCGTCGTCATGGCTGATGCTTACGAAATGCTGCCTAGTGGCGTCTCGCCGTCCGATGGCAACGGCGTAGCGGTCACCGCGGACCCGCAATTGGCGACGGAAATGCAGCGCAGCGCGCTTGCCGGCATCTACATGGAGTTGATGAAAGACCCCATGACGAAGTGGGACGAAGTTCGCATGCGGCTGTACAAATGCCTGCGGCTTCCCAATCCAGAAAAACTGCTAGGCCAGCCGCCGCAGCCCCAGGCCACCCCGCACGAAAAAATGCAAGGCATGATTGGGATGCTGAAGCAGCGCAACGAAAACATCAAGGTTATTGGCGCCGTTGCGCAACAGTTGACACAAGCCGTACTTAACATGGTACAAGCTAGCGGCGGTATGCAGGACCAACGTTTAGGGCTGTTGCAGATGGCGCAGCTTGAGCACGCCGTACAGCAAATGATGCAGGAAAGCGCTGATGTTAGCTCTACAATTGACGGAATGGTTGGCCAGTCCGGAAACCAAGCTGCTGCTCAACTTCCTGCGCCAGCGCCAGCGGGAGGCGGTGTACCAATTCCTGGCGGGCAGGCCAGTGGACCCCCTGATGCAGGGCAAGGCAGCGGGCCTTCGTGAAATTGAACAGCTTCTAGGCTGCACGCCGGAAGTTGTTGCGAAAGAATTTTCCGTCGCCTTAAAACAGGAGCATAAGGCATGAGCATCTATGGTTTCGACATCCCCCACGATGCCGGCGAACCGTGCCGCGATATCATCGCCGTACAAATTCCGTACCCGCCGTCAAAAGTTGGCAGTATTCTTATTCCCGATCTTGCGCGCCAGCTCGGCGAACACGGCGTGCAAGCCGGCGTTATCCGTGCCATGGGTCCGATGGCCTTCACCTACAAAGACGGCGAAGGCTTGAAGCGCCAGCGCGCCGACATCGGCGATTGGGTGCTGATACGCTGGGGTGCCGGAACCATGTTCCAAGCCGGCAAGGGCATTCTCAACAGTATCAGCGGGTGGCGCTACCTCTCCACCTTCCAAGATGTCATCAAGATCATTCCGGCATCGGCGATGCCAGATGCGTCAACGCTGGAATGGACAGATGCAGGCGTGCTGGACAACCTGCAAACCGCGGCGCAAGAAATGGCGCGTGGAAGCCCGCCCGGATTGTTCGATAAGCCGCTGCCGGAAGATACCGGCGTCCGTGAACGCGTTGTGTACAAGAAATAAGGAGCCGTACAGATGGATTTGAATATGATGATGCGCGATCAAGCGCGCAACGGATTGCAGTCACAACTTGACGCCGCGGTGACTGCCGGCGATACCGCAGCCGCTCGGAAGCTTGCCGACGACATCGCGAAGCTTGACGTTGCCACGGCGCCGAAACCAGCCGTGGCCTTCACCAACAACGACGTGTGGCTTGCCGCGGAAGCGAAAGCGCCGTGGCTCGGCGTGGACCCCAAGAAGTCCGCCAAGGCAAACGAGTTTGCCAAAACCATGAACCCCAAGAAGTTTGCCAGCGCCGAAGCGATGGCCGATGCGGTTATCAAAGCGGTGGAAGAAGAATTTAAACCCGCTACCGCGGCAAGCGAAGCAGCCGAAGAAGACGAGGGCGAAGCAGCCGAAGAAGGCGAGGGCGAAGGGGCCGCGGAGAGCAAACCCGCGCCCAGCAAGCAGCGCGCCACGGACGGCCCGAAAGACGGCGATCTGAGCCGCGGTTCCGCCACCCGTGCGAAGTCCGGTCCGTGGACGAAGCTGGCGGACGCGCCGGCCGACATCCAGAAGGAAGTCAAGCGTTCCGCCGATCGGTTCGTACCGGAAGGCGCCAAGAAGGAGGTTCGCGAAAAATTCATCACCGATGCGCTCGCGAGCCACTACCGCACGCATCAGAACAACAAAGGGAAGAAGTAGGCTATGGACCCGTTTCAATCAGCGAGCCCGTTCCCCGGCGCGGGGCTTCCGGAAAATCTCCGCCCCAATCCGCCGGGGTTCATTCCGGAGGCCCCCGGGGCCGGCGACGCCACGCCGAAATCACCGTTTATCGAAGCGCAAGACGTAGACGGCATCATTGCGCAGCTCGTGCTTGACCGGCCGCTGAAGCTGTTCATTCCGAACCGCGATCAGTATCCGGAGTACGAGTTTCGCATCATCAACGAAATCCCCCAGGAAGTCGCCGACGCGCACAACAAGGGATGGAAGCGCATCACGGCGCCGGAAATGACGGAACTGTTTCAAGACTTGGTGGCGGGCACCGATAAGATGGGCAAGGCTTACCGCCCCGTGCTTATGGCGCGTCACAAGAAGATCGGCGAACATATCCGTAAGCGTCACCGCGGGACGCTGCGCAGTCTCTACGCCGGCATGGACCCGCGCAACAAAGATTTGAACGGCAAGTACACCGAGAACGTCAAAGACGGCAAAGACAGCTCGAAAGGCATGTTCACGGGGGACGGCTGGCGCATTAGGGTGTAACCGTACAGCAACACTCGCCGACATTCTAGTTAGGGGGTCTTAATTAAGGCAAAGAAACCGGCTAGCAAAGGTACGGTTCATTCGAACCTTACAAGGAGCTAGAAACATGTTCAAATCTGCACTTCTTGCCGGCGTCGCGCTTGCTGCGCTGGCATCTTCCGCTGTTGCTGCCGATTTGCCGAAGCTCGCGACCTTCGTCAAGGCCCCGGCCGTTCCCGCCGTACAGCCGTGCCAGTCCGCCGGCAACTGTTCCGGTTGGTTCGCGAGCTTCGGCATGGGGGCTCAGAACAACGTCGGCACTCCGAACATTCTTGCGAACGGCGTCAACAGTGCGTTTTCGGATGGGCTCGATATCTTTGCCGGCGGCGGCTACCAGCTTTGGACCGGCCAGTGGCTCGCCGGTATCGAGTTGACCGGGGGTTATGAGTTTTCGCCCGCGGGCGTAAAGCCGGCCGGGGGCAACTTCGTCGGGACTGAGTTTATTAAGCTCGGCTACAACTTCTTCCCGTCATCGGCAACCCAAGCCCCGGCGGCATCCCAAAATCCCTTTCTCAACTTGGTGTCCGCTAACTTTTTGGCTGCGTCCACACCGGCTTTCATTTTTGGCGGTGTGCAACGTCATGGCCTCTCGGTCATGGCCGTGGGCGCGGAAATCGATTATGTCGTTTCGGCGGGCTGGTCCACCTATGCGCAGCTCTACAACTCGCCGGCTCAGCAAGGCCTACCTGACGACACCACCTTCCGCGTCGGGCTTCAGAAGCACTTCAACGGCCTGTAAGGCTCGTACGGTTCCGTGAAAAGAAGGCCCCGGTTTATCGCCGGAGCCTTTTAGTTTGCGGCCGGGTCAGCCCCCGTTCAACCGAGAAAGCGGCTTTCACCGTATCAGCACCGCGCGAAGCTATTTGAGCTTGTCAATCAGACCGATGACGACGGCCGAAATGGTCTGCTCCTTCTTCTTCGCGTACGCCGTAACCCGAGCCTTGGTGGCGCGGTTGACGCGCAAGTCCAGCCGATGTGTGAGCGCTGCCGGGCCGGTCAAGGGCGGCTTCCCCATCTTCTTGGCGAACTTCTTCTTCTTGACCTTCTTCGGAACCGAGCGCTTCGCCTTGCGAGCCGGCGCCTGCTTTTTCGCCGTTTTGACGAATTTCTTCTTGGCCTTCGCAGCCTTCTTTTTCTTCGGTTTCGCCTTGACGGCCGGTTCCTTTTTCGCTGCGGCCTTTGCTTCCTTGGCCGCAATCTCGCTGGGACGCGGCTTCCTGGGGGCCTTCTTCGCCGGTTCCGGGGTTGCCCGCTCGCTGGCCTCCAACAACTCGGTTTCGATGTCCATAAAATCAGCTCCTTAATGGTGATGTTAGCTTGAACACGGCTTCGTCATACTGTACGAATGTGTACACGTCAACCCCGGGGAGCGCGGAGAAATGAAGCATAAACTTGTGTGGTTTGAGGCTGGTTGGTTTCCGTACAGCTATGCTTTTTGCCCCAGCGAGCGGGCTTGGAAAGTGGCAACGTCCAAAATGAGCCGCGGGCCTTCGCGTTACCCGGAAAGCGCTGGCACTACGTCGTTGCTCGTACGGAAAGACACGGGAACGCCGATTGCCATTGTCACCGTGCAAGATCGCATCCCGCGAGAAACTATCGAATTGCTGGCCCACGAAGCGATGCACGTCTGGCGGGATATCCGGAAACAGATGGGCGAAACCAAGCCGTCTTCAGAGCTGGAAGCTTACGCAATTCAGAACATTTTATCCAATCTGATGCTGGCATACATCCGTACGCGCGGGCCGCTATTCTTCAAAGCTCCATTGCCATCGAAACAACGCAGGCGTCCAAACGGTCGGGCGAGCGCGTAGGCTTCAGCTCCTTTTTAATTTTCTCTTTTGGGGTCATGAACAGCCGCGCTTTTTCGTCACGGCGGCAACCACCCACACCCCATTTATAAGCGGCGCATTCATCCTGCAACATCTTGTCATTCGGTATGTACACGTCACTTTGCAAGAAACGTTGAAATTTATCATGAAGCTCCGCACGTCGGTTGCCGTACAACGTATCGTTCAAAGCACCCCAGGCAAAGTTGACCGCAACCACTTTTTCGGGACCGTACGCGCGCATGCGGAGCCGCACGGCATCAAGCAGGCCTTTGCCAGTGCCAGTCACGTCAATAAGGATGGCATCCATATCGAAGCGTTTAAACGTAGCCACAAGCCAGTCAGCTTGCACGTTGTAGTCCCGACTTGTCAGCTCGCCCCAAACCTTAGCGCCGATCGCGGAGCCTTGCCGATCGCAGACAAAAGGCTTGTCCTGCCCGTCACCGGCTGGGTCCACGCAAAGCAGCTTCAGCGCCCCAGCGGACGGGTTCGGTTTGCGCACCATTGCCGCGGATACGGTGGAAGCCGGGAAGAAATCAAGCGTACTGTCAGCCATGAAACATTCGCTATAGATGGCCGGATACTCCTGACGCGTGAGCCGGTGAATTTTCTCCGGTTGCCCGCCGTTCATGACGGCTATCGTATAGTTCTTGGTCCAGAACCAATGCAGTTGTTCACGGTCCACGCCATGCATGCGCGCGTACTCTTCAAAGTCCTGCGGTGCTTTCCAGCCGATCGGCACAGTTTGGCGATATTCTGGCATGACGGGCCACGGCAAGAAGTGGATGCGCCACGGACCTTTGTTGCCCTGCCGCGCCGCTTCCTCGCATTGATTATAAAACATGCCGGACTGGCCGTTGCCGGTGCTCTCTTCTATAATCTCCGTACCGGGCAAGTCTTGTACGGTTTGCAGCAAACCTGACGAAAGGTCTTCCGTGTTATCAAAGAAAGCGGCTTCCGACAAATGCAGGTTATGGAAATCGTCGGAACGGCCAATATCGCCGCCTTCGGCCGACGCCACCTTGTAAAGCGATTTGAGCTTGTCAAAGATCACTTCATAAGAGTTGGTGGCACCAATCGACGGCTGTACGGCGCCCGGCAAGCTGTTGGCAAACTCCTTGATTTCACGATGCAGGTTAGCTGCACTGTCGCCGCGGTGCGCCACCACTTGCGCACGCCGACCGAACATGGTTCCGATTTGATGGAAGTTGCGTCCACCAATATACGTGCTTACGCCCATACGCCGCGCCTTGGGCACGAGCGCGCGTATCATGCCGAACCGCTTCTTCTCTTCTTCCAAACGCGCATGCAACACGCGCTGGGCGTTGTTCAAAATGAACGGGATGCGCTCGCCGCCGGCACGCGGACGGATGCGCAGGAACCGCTCTCGATAGAAATCAAAATCGCGGAGCTTGGCCCGCATCGCCGCTTTGCGCTCCGCTTCCGTAGGTTGCGGTTGCTGCCACGGATAAAAAGACGGAGGCTGCTCCCAGGGGTAGACGGTCACCGAGCACCCATGGCGTTAGTTCGCACCCGTGAAGGAGCCCACACGAGCGGCGCCCGGCGCTGCATGATAGCTTGCCGGGCGCGCTCTGACAAACAAAGCTTACTGCGCCTTCTTGATCGCCGCGACGATTTCAGGCGTGACGGCGACGACAGACTTGTTTTCGGGCAGGGCGTCGGCCGACGCTTTGTCGGTGACCACGGTCGTATGATCCATGTTGCCCACCGTGTTCTTGAGCGACTGCGCCCGGGTCACGAGGGCGGGCCACAGCACAACTGCCGCCGCGCCCAGCGCGGTGATGACGGTCCCCCAGTCGCCTTGGCCTAGCCCAAGCCAACCGTGCGCTGCCGCGTAGCCTGCCGCGACGGCGATAAGCGGTGCCGCCGTCGTCTGTACTTGCGTTTGGTTCATGTTGATTGCTCCTTTGTGATGCGGTCTAGCCGCCCGCAACCTATAGCATTTGGTTGACGCGGTGGCAAATTTGTCTTACAAAAGTCGCGTTTGAGCCTCCAGGGACGACGGAGCCGGAAACGAGTGCCTTCCGAACCGGCTCCGTCGTTTGTGCTAAGACCGCCCGGCCGGGCTCCCTTCCGCGCCGTGTCGCTTAACGACTTGACCGCAATCATACGGATATACAGGAAACAGCGCATGGCGACCAAAGAGGAACTGAAGGCTAAACGGCGTCAAGCTATGGGCGTCGTTGGGGCGCAGATGGACGCCAGCGCAGCCATGTACGACGAAGTAATCGCCTACGGCGCCAAGGTGGAAGAAGCCCGCGGACAGGCCCGCGCTGCCCATCTAAACGCTATGGATGCGGAAATTTCCGACTTGAAGGAAATGCGTGACGAAATGGCGGAGTTTACCCAGGCGGCTCCCCCTACTTCGCAGGCCGGTACGGCGTCCGGCGTGCTGCCTACTGTGAAGCCTCGCCCGGGTCCGCAGCTCTCGCCGCTTTGCAGGCAGCCCAGCCTAACCCCAAGGGGTGGGACGACGGCAACGCTTACCACGGCACGGAAGGCGAGCTTCAGACGGTCAAAGCGAATGAAGTCGGCGACGTGGCGACGGTACTCAAACCTTAGCTACCACGTCGGCGTGATGGTTGGCCACGCTGTCTTTGTACGGGTCGTAATCGACCGGAGGATACCATGAGCTGTTGAACAGCGCTGTCTGGCGCCACACGGGAACGCGCTGTACGTGCCCGCTATCAACGAAGCTGCCCTCTTTCGCATGACCCCAGTCCTGTCCGCTGATAAGCCCGTGCTTGCGCGCCAGTACGCGCAGGAAAACGTACGGACCGTTCTTTTCCTGATAAACCCCGTTCACGAATACGCCGAAGTCGGCCGCGACGCCATACCCGTGACAACCGACGATGCGTAGCTGAGTAACGTGCTTCGTAAAGAGGTAGCTTTGCCGAGTCTGGCTTCTGTACGTTTCCAGCACCCGCAAATCGATGCCTTCGGCTTTGGCATCAGCTACCAGCGCAAGCACCGCCGCACGCGTACCGGGCTCTAGCATCGCCATGTCTTTGCACACGGCGTCCGATCGAAACGCTTTCGAATTGCGGATGACGGTATCGTAAAAGCTACTCATTTGGGCGGTTCTGGGATGTCAACTTTCGGAGCTTCCGGAGGCTGCGGCACCGCAAGTACGCAAGAAGCTTTTGCCGCCAGCTCGCCCTTGAGAATTTCAATCTGAGCGGCCAAATCATCGATGCGACGCGCCAACGAAACTACTTGCTGGCCTGCCGCTGCTTCGCGCTGTGCGTGGTAGCGCTGCCAGTAGCTATCTGCCTTGACAACCGGGTCTTCCGTCGCGACCGGTTGTTGAGCGAATGCGGGTGCGATGACGAGCAGCGAAATAACGGCAATGCGGTGGAACATGAGCTAACCTTTCGAGGGTGCTACCTGTTTTTGCAGCCTATGCGTTACCAGTTCGTCCGCGGCTTCGTCAAGGTCACGTACGTATATTTGCACCACGCATAGGTACGTTTGCCGTACGCGGCTTTCCGGAAGCATCAAAGCCCACGTACGGATTAACGCGAGCGCGGTGCGATGCAGCTCGATATCGGCGGCAGTTATGATCGGATTATCGGCAATGCCGCCCTGAGCCACGCGTTGCCGGTCGATGCGGCTGCCTATGCGCGCATCAACAATGTCGCGCACTTTGATATCATCTGGGGTATCGAGTATCCGGGGGTCTTCACGACGCGTACGACAATCGCCAAAGCCGAAGAACTTTCGATCTTCTAAGAGCTGCTGTTTTTGCGCGGCGGTTTGGGCCACGGCTGAAGTCATCACGGCGATTATGAAAAGCGTGGAAAGCAAAATCTTCATACTACGGTCCCGCTACAATAGTGGTAACGGTCCCCACGCCGGATTTGTACTTCAAAGCACCGCCGAGCGTGTAAAGCAAACCTCCGCCAGATGGCGGGTTGCCTGTCGGGTTGCCTGAAGCTGGATAGAATACCAACGAATTGCTGGTTTGCCCGGTTATCGTGTTGCCGAACGCAGCGAAACCAGCACTGCTCCCATTGGCGCCAAGCAAAAGGTTACCCGCACTATCAAATACGTTGGTGACGCGTTCCGGAGCGATTGCGTTCGGCGCAAGCCGCCCAACATCGTTATTGGCACACTGATAAGAACCGTCCGTGTGCGTGCCCGTACAGCCTACGTCAAAATAAAAATTACGGCTGCCGGTTTCCGTTTGTGTGTACAGTCCGTCTCCCGCCATGCCCGTACCAGCGAATTCGCCATTGCGACTGCCGGCCGGCGACGCACCCCCGGGCGAATTACCCCACGCCGCAACTTGCGAGCCGCTGAAAACGAAAACACCATTCTGTGTGTCACCCGCGAGCGAAAAACCCCACAAATCCAGCGTCATCGAATTTTCAGCGCCGGAAGGGCCGCCAATCATGGTTTCCGAGCCGATCGCCGAGTTGATATTGACCGCGTAGGTGCCGACGCCACCGGTACCCGTGCACGCTGGGGAGCAGTTCCCCGAACCTATTGCGGCGGTGCCAGTGATTTGCGCACCATGCGGGTTAAGAGCAGTAATTCCAGCCCCGACGAAAGTCTCCCCGAAAACGATCGGCGAACCTGATTGCGCCGTAACTGTCATCTTGCCGTTACCGCTGCCCGTGACAAACGAAGCCGTGACGCTAGTCTGAGGAAAGCCTCCAGCGGTCATGTTGAAAGACACCGGGGAGCCGGCGCCGATCCGCGCGGCGCCGAGATATCCGCAACCTGATTGGTTACCGCCATTGCCGATCTGCACTCCAAAAACGTTCGTGTCGGCGCAGATTATTTCAGGGTTTTCGACACCGCCGTACGAGCCCATGACGGCACGCGCATTGAAGCCCCCTAGAAGCAACGCGCTCCATACGCTACTGGGATTTGGCGTAAAGCCTAGCTGCGTACAAGGTCCGGGGCCCGGGCCGCCCGTCATGATGTAACCCGGGTCGCATTGTACGGATTGCGCCGTACCGAATGTGCCCGTGTCTGGCGAACTTACTGCGTCGTGGAATGTCAATGAAGTCAGGCTGTTTTTGGTGAAGGTCATTGTACCGTTCGCGGCAGCGATGCCGCTATCCCCGACGCATGGCGTAGCGCTCACGCAGCCCACAGCCGAAGTTATGATATTACCAGTTACCGCCGTACCCAAATTAAGCGGCGCGAATACCGGGTCCGATGTAGGTCCGCTACCGACAAACGGAACGCCCGCGGCAGCCGGGCCCGCACTGCCGAAGCCGGTGATGCCGGCGCCCTGTCCGATAGGGACAGAGTGCGCGGGCGTCTGCCACTGCCCAATCGCAGGCGAAGCAACCAACATATTGAAGAGTACAAAAAGAACAACTTCGAGTTTTCCAAATTTCATGGTGCAATGACCCACCCATTGAGATCAGGAGACGGGTATAAACCAATACCGGCAAGTTGTACAGCCGTCGATAGCAAGCCCCAAGAAGTTTCTTGCATGATTGACGAACCATCCGTAGTCGTGATGGTTACGGCATGATTGACAACCGCTGTTGACCAATCGACGACCTTCAAAAGCTGGCCTGCAATGCGCTGATTAAGCGGCGGGAGTATAAGCGTCGTCGCAGACGGCCCTGCACGTTGGATTGCCAACAATGTCGTTCCCGCATTAACGAGGTTCGATGCAGACTTCGCCGATTGGAATGCGTAACTGTTCGTACCGGAAAGCGCAGCCTGCCACAGTGACGGCGTAGCAACTTGGTACTGAGCCGCGCTGGCGTTCCACAAGTAAAGCACGCCTTCTGCAACCCATGACGGTTGCGATGGTTTAAACCATGCCGTAGTCGGCTGATTGACCATTGGCGCGGTTTGCCCAACCGATAAGTTGATAAGACCCGCGCGAGCGAGCGCTGCAACGGTCCAATCCAACCCCGGCATGTTGAGCACGCTTTTGCCACTGCCTGTATTTCGCAGCAACGAAAGAAAATCGGTTGACGGGTTGTACATTAGTTCTTGCTCGCAAGTATCATATCGACGTACGACAGAGCCAAGCTGACCGAGTGATTATGCGCACCGCCTCCGCCTGTATTGTTATCCGTAACAACGCCGCCGGCACCGCCAGAATTGGAATAGTACCCGATCGCAGCGATGGTGCCGTTATCCGTCGTGTTGAATTGCAACGCGCTAACTGGATGCGTATGCGCGGGTATCTGCGAGGCATTCAGCGCCGTATTGCCAACTGAAGTTTGCGCAAACACGGTGCTAAAAGCGGTGCCCGGCGTCGAACCGACCGCGCCAGACACCACGCGCAAGCCGTAGTCATTGAAAGCCGTTTGCTTTGTCCAGCCCACGGGGGCCGCGGTCTGTTGAAACAGCATGACTGTGCCGGATGGAAAGGTGGACGGCGACGACAGCCACGACGGGTCGGCGCCCGCACCCCCGGTAGTCAAAACCGTGCCCGCCACACCCGGGGCAAGCGTCTTCCATGCGGCAGTGTCCCGGTACAAAATATCGCCCTGCACGTTGCCGAACACGGCGTCAAGCAGCGCGGACAGTGCTTCCCATGCAGGCACACCGCCGGAAGGCGTCAAGACTGTCCCGGCGGCGCCGATGCCGAGCCCTTGCCATAAAAGCGGGCCGCGGTAGACTAGCTCGCCCTCCGTTGCGCCGAACGTGTTGTCAAGCGCACTGCTCGTGAGTACGTCAGCGGTGCCGGGCAGCGGAGAGGCGGGCCACACGCCCAAGGCTTTCGGGCCGTAAATGCCGTTTGGTTCGTCTGTACGGACAGCAAAATCACCGTTATTGCCGACTGTATTAAGTGGCGGCCCACCGACTGAAGTCCACCATGAGACGCCACTTTGCCCGGCCGATGCCTCCAAAAGATCGAGAAATAACGCGGCCGTAGCGGGTACGTACGCGCTTGTGACCGCGTTCCACAGAAACAATACGCCTTCGGCCGAATTACTTGGGACAGCCGTTTGCAGCCATGCCGTCGTCGACTGACTGACGACTGGCGCGGTCGCTGAAACAGACAGCGTGATCACGCCGGCACGCGCGAGCGCGGCGACAACGTAATCGAGCCCCGGCATTTCTACCTTGGAGACGACGCCAGCGATGTTGCGCCAAAGTGCGAGAAAGTCTGTTGCTGGGTTATAAACCATGCGTGTCCTCCGCCGTGTACAGCGGGTTCAACGTCACAGCGACCGCGTTGGGCGAGCCCGGCCATGCACCCGCGGCTTTCGGACCGAGGATTGAAGGTTGCAGACCGTAGTTCGGATAGCCGCCCCAGATCAAACAGTAATCGCCGTTGATGCCGACATCATTCGTCGGTATGGAATTGCCGAACCACTTGAGCTGCGCTTGGTACGTCGCGGGCACTTGAAACAGGTAGTGACCCCACGGGTCTGTGTCGTCAATTGCGCGCTTGGCGTACAGGAACCACAACAAGACATCGATGTACAGATCACCTTGTACGCCGGCAGCCGGCCCGGGCGGACCTAAACCGCGAATAATCGAACCAAATTGTTTCGATTGGAAGAAGACACCGCCTTGAAGTGTCCCGTTGTCAAAGCCGGACATCGTTTAAACACCATGACCGTCCTGGGCGGTGTACAGCGGATTGAGCACGACGGCGACCGCAGCCGGTCCGGACTGCAATCCTTGCTGCGTTACTGGGTCGCCGGCAGCCGCAGTAACCGGAACAGCGAGGATAAATTCATCCGCCAAACCAACTGCGATCAACTGCGTTGACGTGCTGTACGTCAACGGCGCCCCTTCGTCCAGCAAACCGACTGGCAACACAGTTCCGGCGCCCGCGGCTGCGATCGGAACAGTGCCGCCATTGCCGTTTTCGGGCCATCCCGCGGCTTGCTTCGGTCCGTAGATCGAAGGCTGCATGCCGTAGTTAGACCAGCCGCTCCAAAGTAAGCAGTAGTCCCCGGGCACGCCTATGCTGCTATCCGGCGCGGATGCGCTAAACCACTTCAGCGCCGTACGGTACGTCACGGGCACTTGAAACAAATAGTGCCCCCAAGGGTCCGTATTATCTGCGCTCCGCTTGGCGTACAAAAACCATGACTGCGTATCGATATAGACGTCGCCGACAACGCCGGATTGGGGCACGGGCGGGCCGGCGCCGCGCAATACCGAGCCGAATTGCTTGGCCTGAAAAAAGACGCCGCCTTGAATTGACCCGTTGTCGAAACCGCCCACGCGCTACCCCTTGCTCGCCATCTTTTCGAGCGCATCGGCGATGCGATTGAAATCCTTGTGGATTTCAATCGCATCCAACGCTGCCTTTTCGTCGTTGTTCGCTATGGCGCCGCGAACATGCATCACGCAAGCTCGAATTTCTTGTTCGTTCATGTCACCGCTCCGCTCTCGCCCGTACGGCTGATTTGCAAGCCCATCAAAAGGCCCGTACCGTCGCCGTTATTGATGTTCAAAATCTTCAACCGTACAAAACCCGCGCGATGCGCCCGACGTGACGTAGCAACGACTACGTTTTCCCAGTTATCGATTGGAAACTTGATCGGAGCCGCGCCGCCCAAAACGGCCAGTTCCATAACTACGCTCATTTCCGGCGCGAACGGCGTCGCGGTCACCGTGCTCTGCGCAGCGCTCGCGAACACGATGGAGGCGCGCGCGATGTTGACCGCGATCGTATCGCCCTTGTTGATCGGCAGCCAATCGGTAGCCATGCCGATGGTGTCGGCATAGACCGTATCGTACTGACGATTGGGCGCTTTGGCCGTGCCGCCTGGGCGATAGAACACGTAAGTTCCCTTCTACTTCGAACGTGGCGACTTTAACGCAGCGTTGAAACGAAACGACGATCTTAGTTTCGTCATCTTCGCCTGCTTACCGCTACGCACCGCTTTCGACTTGAACTTTGAACCAAGCACGCCCGTACGGGCCGCGTGTTCAAAACGCATGGCGGTCATTTTTGTTTGCCGGCCGCCGCGAGCAGCAGAACCGTGGCCCTTCGCGTCTTTGCCCATCGTCGTTATTTCCGATTGTCCGACATATCCTTGCTGCGCTTGCCGCCCATACCCCCAGGCTTGCGACCGCTGGACATTCCTCCGGTATTCTTGAAGCCGCTGGGGGCGCCGCTGAAAGTCACGCCGCTGCCATCGCCTTCGCCATGGTTGGCCTTCGCGAGCCGACGATTGCCGTTCGAAATGTCCGCAGCCGCGCCCGGGTAGCGCTTCAGCGGTCCAGCCGGCACCGCAGGGCGCCCGTTGAACTTCGTCGTTGGCGGACCCATTTCGTTGGGCACGCATGCGTTGCTGCCCTTGGGATTGAAGCCCGTCTTGTGGCCTTTGAAAGCAGTCATCGCTCAGTGCTCCTGTTGTGGGACATCCGGCAGCTCCTTGATGATGGAAGTTGCCCGCCGATCTTCTGCCGTCTCCGGTGCGTGCCGCTTGAAACGGTGCAGCAAGCCCAGCTTATCAGACATCTGGAACAACATAAAGGCCGCCGACACAATCATGTAGATCGCTGTGGGAGCCGGAACGTAAGTCCACAGATCGTTCAACCACGGTAAAACAGCGGCGTTCACGCCCAGCACCGGCCAGTTAAGGGTGTCAAGGTGGTGATGCACTGTCGTTCCCCGGTTATAGATTTGCATGACTCTTTACCTCAGAAATCGTTGCTGAGCCGCTGCGAGCGCAACCTGCCGATCTTCAGCACTCTTGACAATTTCGTTACGCAGGCTTTCGACAGCCGCGCCAGTTTGCCGCGACACCTGAGCATTTTCAATCAATAGTAGCGGCAAGAAGCTGTCCACGCAACCATGCCGATCAACAACGGCGCCGGTTTGCGGGTCGTGGCCCTTGACACTGACGAATTTCGGACAGTCGCACTCCCCCAGGATTTCACGGCATGTGCGCGTGAAGGCTGTTGCGGGGCACCTTACTTTTGGGTCCGGCATCATTGATAGTGTTCCTCAAAGATAATATCCCCAGCAGCGCCGACACCACCGGCTGCGCCGCTAGTACCTGCGGAGCCGGCAGCCGCCGTGGCCCCGACAGTGTACGTCATAGTTGCAGGTACGGGCGATATTACCAGCTCGCAATAAGCGCCGCCCGCGCCGCCGCTGCCTGACGGACCCACAGACCCATCACCCGCACCGCCACCGCCTCCGCCGCTGTTCGTGGCGCCGGGGCCGCCCGCGCCGGGCGAAGTGCTGCCACCGCCGCCGCCCGCGCCCGTTGACGTACTCCCACCGGCTCCGCCCGGAATGTTGGTTCCCCCGGAAGCCGCACCGCTGGCTCCGCCTGAATACCCAACTGCGCTTGTAACGGCGGCAACAATCCCAGTCGTACAGTTGGTATTAGTACCCCCCGATGCCGAACCGCCGCCCGCCGAACCCGCACCGCCGCCGCCTGCGGTAATGGTGGTGCTGCTCACGACAACGGAGCTTGCATTTCCAACCGTACCAGCGCCGCCACCAGTGCCCGAACCGCCGCCGCCGGCACCGCCGCCCTGCATGCGAATAACATCATAGAGCGGTGCCGGCGTTGGCGTCGTATACGTAGCGCCGGTACCCGAAAGAAATACTTGCCTTGTCTGCGCTTTTAGCGCCGGGTTCATTGTAACTTGGTAGTTCGTACCGTCCGATGAAATACGCGCAAACTGTCCGGGTAGTATTTTGTACGTAGGTGCGCACGTTCCTTGTGCACACAATTGCGAAGTTGAAGCAGTGATGGTGACTATGGCTGCGGCGTTAACCGAACTGTTTTGAATATCGGTATACCAGCCTGATTGGAACGCAGAAGCGGCACCTGCTTGCGCGATAGCGTACGCCTGAGCCGCAGCGTTGTTGGCAATGATAGTTTTTGCGCGGTCGCTATCTTGAATAGCGTACGAAGTCCCGCTTTGCGCGTTGATGCAATGCGCAGCCGAAAACGTACCGCTTGTGGTCACCGCAGTTTGCGAACATGCTGCGGTGACTGAAGACACCAAGCCGCCGCCGGGCGTCAAGCTCAGCATCGTACCGCCGCCAGAAGCAGCAACCCAAGACGGCACGCCGGCCGAAGTTTCTTGCAGGACGTTCGTTCCAGAATTGTTGCCTGCTAGCGTGACCCACGTTGTTCCGTTCCAATAAACGACGTCCCCGGCTCGCGTTGGTGTCGGGGCAACGACGCCACCGGAACCGTTGGCGGCAGCACCAAGCACCGTAGCAACGTTCGTCCCAAGCCCGGTAACGGCCGCGATGCCCGGCGTGCATGTCACCACGGCAGCGGCCGTAATCAAACCTTTGGCGTTCGTTGTGAAACTCACGCATTGCGTCGCGGAGCCAAAAGAACCGACATTGCTGTTCACAATTGCAAGCGTGAGTACAAACCCACCCAAACTGCTTGTCACGTCACCCGTGAACGCAGGAAGAATATTCATCGCCGCACCCGCGCGCGTGTTCGCCGCGGTGCCGCCCTTAGCAATTGACAGCGGCGACGTGCCGGGGTTAACCTGCGCTGTTGCCGGCGCGATGAACGCCAACAATGCAACGGCGATATAACAAAGCTTTTTCACTAGTAGGCTCCCGAACCGTCCGGTAGTGGCGTGAGTGTGATACTTCCGCCGTTGCTGTCGATGGGGTACTGATAATTCAACGTGCCCATTTGCGTCTGGCCCGCTTTAGGTACAATGGTGATGTTGTTCGCCAAAGCACCCAATCCGCTGTCAACAACGGTTAGCTTCTTTGTGCGCGCACTCCAGTCAACGTTTACCGTGAACGGTGCGCCTACACCTGACTTAATCAAAATCACGTCATCGGCTGGCTGTGCAGCGTATGCACCGGTTCCGAGTGCATTTATCGTAACATAGTTCAGCGTCGCCGAGCCGCTGGAACTTATGACTTGGTTCCACAATGCGGGCGTGGCTGGCGCGTATGCTGTGCCGTTCCACAAAAACAAAACACCTTCGGCGGTCCATGAGGGAATATTTGGTTTAAACCACGCCGTAATTGCTTGATTAACAGTCGGCGCAGTTTGGCTCACAACCAAAGTAATCAAACCGGCGCGCGCAAGCGCAGCAACAACCCAATCGAGCCCGGGGACACTGGTTACGCGTTCGCCGTTCGCCGTATTCCGCAACAGCGCGAGAAGATCGGTTGACGGCGTATACGTCACTCAACTACCTTCCTGCCCACGAACCCGTACGTTCGAACACGCCGGAAAAGCCAGTCGTTCCCGCGATGGCCCAATGATACTGCCCCGCCGCCAAGTGGTACTCGGTCATGCCATTGGCCACAATCGCGGCGCCGATGTTGATATACTCGGCGCCTAGTACGGGGTCCGCGACCATGCGCTGAAGCTGCGCCGTACCCCAAGCCGTCGCCGTCGCTGTGAACGTGTACACACCGGCTTTGCACGGAAAGTCGATAACCGGAATGACGTTGTTCGACCATTGCTGATAGTCGCGCGGAACGGAAACGATGGGGTTCATAGCCACGGCGGCAGCTCCTTGCTACATCGATTTCCAAGCAGCACCGTTGCACACGACAAGCACGGCAACGTTGCTGCCGCCGGTCAGCGCACCGTTGTACGTCGGCGTCGTTGCATCGGTGACGCCAAGAATGATGCCGATGTTGAAGCTATCGCAAATCGGAAGCTGCGCAGTCGTCATGAAGGGCACCTTGACCGCGCCGCTGTACGGAACGTGAATGGTTGGCATGCCCTGCTTAGAAGTCTGCGCCGCAACCGCGATCGGAGCGGAGAAAGCAAGCGACATCGCGAGCGCGCAAGCGAAATATTTACGCATGGAAGCAGTCCTCCGGTTGAAAGTAAAACCGGGAGCCGAAGCCCCCGGCCGCTAAGCGCTGCTAGTGCGCGCCGATCGGGAAGGGCAGCACGGTAAGGCCGGGACCGTTCTGCGCCAAAAGACAGACCCGTGCCTGCGTGTACAGCGGCAAGTCACCGCCGCCGGCAGCCGGCAATCCGACATTTGGTACCGGGGGCAGGCCGGACAGCGCTGCGAAGGTCGGGCAGGCCATTCCCCATGCAAGCGGGGTGGACGCCGCAACCGTCATCGCCGCGGAGAGCGTGATGGTGGTGGTGCCGTTGAACGCTGCCACGGTGGTGCCCGACGTGATGCCGGCGCCGGAAATTTCGCAACCTACACATGGCGGGTCCGCAGCGGCGGTCGCCGTGAGCGTCAACGTGGTGGACGAACCCGACGTGGAGCCGACGCCGGCACCCTGCGCAGTGAACAACCACCCGTTGCCTTGCAGCACCTTCAGTTCCATGGGGCCGTTGCCCATGTCCAGAACGCTGTTGATGATGACGTTGTTTGGGAGCGCGGTGATGGTCTGGGCCAAAGCGCCACCGGTCGGCAGCATCAAAGCAACGACGGCCGCAACCGCGATCGCTGCGCCCTTCAGCTTGGAAAGAAATTCCTTCATTGTCCTGTATCCTCGTTTCAACGTTACGGTTGACGGGCTGTTAGTCGGCGACGAACGCGCCGTTGGCGAATGCGTGGCGGCTTTTGTTGAAAGTCACCTTGGCAACGAAACCCGGCGAAGTTGGGTCGTTGCCGATCTGCTCGCCCGAACCCAAGATGCGCAGGGGCAGCGTAGCCGTGGTCGCGATGGTGGCAGGGTCCAGCGACAGGCCCGAAATACCGAAGCGCGTCGATTGAAAGCCGGCGTTGGCTTTCACGTCGATGCCATCCATGAGCTGCAAATTGAATGCAGTGCCGGGCACGGTGGGTACGGTTGCGGTAAATTCCATGGCCGGGTCCGTCTCCACCCAGAACCATGCTTCGAAACTCGCCGGCTTGTACTGGAAGCCGTTCTTGGCCATGTACAGCGTGATCGGACCGAAGCCGACGATGGCACCGACAATCAGCGACGTAGTATCGGCGGGCACCCAGCGCGTGATATTGGGCGCAATCGATTGGTTGCCTAGACCTGAGCCGCCGCCGTTGCCGATGACGGTCGTTGCCGGCGTTGCGGCCGGCGGTCCGATGTTGGCCGGATTGTCCGCACCGCCTTGGGTGCCAATCGCGCCCGATGACGAAACGGCGATATCTCCGCGGAACATCGCGTTGGTGTCCGCAGCCGGGACGTGGAAAAGCCTCACAGAAGCGTGGAAGGGGTCGCCGGCTGCGTTGATGGCAGGCAGCAAACCTGAGTAGTGGCGGAAACCGCCGCCCAAGATGGGCTGGTTAACAATTTGCACGGTATAGCCTCCTATGGGCCCGGTTGGAAATCTTCACCAAATCACCGATAACACGCCAAATTGTCATACATCAAGGGGCTTGTACTACATTTTGTAGATGTATGACACGGGGGTCTAAATGTAGCGGCTTGACATGTTCCTTGTACGGAACTATGTGTACAGCGCTGTACATACTACGTTTGTACAGAAAAATGTGTACAACACGCAAAGGAGGTTGAAATGGTGCTCGCACGCTTGCTTGTAGGAATGTTGCTAAGTTTCGGCGCCGTTGTCGTGCTGGGGCTCGTAATCTTGACGGCATCTGATATCGTCGGTTGGCAAAATGCGGTAACGGCAAAACCGCAACGCATTGTGTATATGCGCTAAAAATACTCGTGCTGCCGGCGTACGATTGTCGGCAGCACACAAATACGGAGCACTGAAATGGCGCTACCCTGGGAAGATGACGCGGGTATCCCGGCATGTTTGAAACGGGACGCGAATAACCGCGCGCCATGGATGAATGCGGACTTTAAGCCGCACAAACATTATTCAGCTAGTCCCGCAGCAAATCCTCCAGCGAACCCGCCGAACTGGGTTCCGCCTTGGGCAGCCAGCTCTCCGCTTCCCGACGCATAGCGGCCCGTACGATACCCGTCACGCTGCTGTCTCGCGCGCGTTCGAACAACAAAATCTCGCCTTCGGCCATCGCCTTGTCAACTTCCGGGTCTTCCTTCAAAGTTTCCGGACGAAGTCCGGCCGCACGGGCCACAAGCTCCAGCGGTACTCCGAATTTGAGCCGTTCGAGCATGCGCTCCCGTGGCGTCAACTCTTTGAGCGTTGGCGGTGGTTGATTGAGCCACGGAAATAACGACACGTTTAAACGTTCTACCTCTTAAGTACGGCGCGATTGATCTTCGTGTCATATTCGTAATGCTCCGCTGGCTTGCCGCTCGCCTTCGAAGCGCGGTCAATCGCCCTGCCGGCGGCTCCCATCTGATCGCGCCGCGCACCTTCGGCCGTGAGCTGTTCGGAGTTGGTGTGTACGTGTCCGCGGTCACGTAAAATTGATAACGCCATGTCTCGCGCTGTGTGGCTCGGCGTGCCGCTGTCTTTCAACTGCTCCGCTAGCCGATCAATTAGCGGCAAATGCATGTGCTGTTCGTTGCGTGCCATTATTGCGCTCCAATTTCCTACGTGCGTAACGCCTCTTTTGGTATCTGCGTTGCCGCTTGCGCTCGCGTTCCTGCACCGCCGCGCGCTCCGCTTCGGTTCGCGCTGTCTTGGCCCCTTTTGGTCGTGCCACTATTGCGCCCCCTGTATGGCTCCGCGCTGCGCCGCTCCTTGGGCGAGGCTCGGAAAACCATTCTTCACTTCGTTGGCCAAGAAGTCTTTGAACATCACTGCTTTGCCCAGAACGCGCGCGTTCATGTAGCCTTGCGCAATCTTGTACAGACGATACCCGCCGATCGCAGCACTTACCGCACCCAACGTCGGGATGCCGCTGGCGTTGGTCGCAGCTTCGCCGGCAATGATGGGCGTCATCAACGCCGCTTCCGACTTCCAATCGCCTTTCGCGCCGGCCTTCATTGCGTTGAACGCACGCATTGCCGATGGATCGCCCTTCGCAAATTCGGTGAAATTCTTTTCCAGTTCGCGCGCTTCCGGCGTGTTACCTGCCGCGAGCGTAGCTCGCATCTTCTCGTAATTCATGCCATTGGTGGCATTCATCACCTTGGCGTAACGCTGGTCAAGATTTTCCAGATTGCTGATAATCGCTTTGCCGCGATCAGCGCCGAACACGTATTCGGCCGCCGCCTTTTGTTGGTTCCGTACGCCTTGGAATAGGTTGTTCATTGCCGTGGCGCTGGTTTTGTCTCCCGCGTTCAAGAAGTCCATTCGCTGCCTAATCAGCTCCGAACCGGCATCTTGCAATTGTTGCCATTTCTGGCCCCAATTCTGAGCCGGCGCCTTTATCAGCATTTCGGCATGCTCGGCTTGCGGCCGAAATTGTTCGGGAACGCTGCCGGTCATGTTGTCAGCCGTACGGAGCTGCGCAACCGGACCGTCCGGTACGGGTTGGTTCGGCTTCGGCGCCCCGACGCCGGTATCGTTCACTTGCTGGCGCAGTTCATTGTAACCAGCCGATACGTTGCTGCGTTCCGAGTTGGCCCGGCGCATTGTGAACGCCTCGCCAGATGAAACGCCTTGCTTGGCTTGATCGTACGCGTACACCATATCTTCAGGGCTTTGCCCGTGCGCCTTGATAAATTCGCTTGCGGTTTCTTCCTGCGCCTTCGCCGCGTCGTACTTCGGATTGGGCGAGCTGGCGCCCGCGGCCCCGGCAATCTTCGGTTCCTCCGTTTCCAGCGTCTTGCGCGCTTCGGACAGCTTACCAGCCATTTCCGACATTTGTACTTGCGCGTCTGGCTTGTAATTCGACAACACGCGGTGCGCGGCTGGACCCAGCGCAGAAATGAAGCGCCCCAGCATTTCGCCGCCGAGCGCGTAGCTCCCGCCTTCCACCGCACTGTCGATTACGTCCGCCGTACTGCCGCCTTGCGCCGCGGTCGCGCCGGCATCAACTGCCGCAGCGCCGCCAACACGAGCCGCAGCGCCAAGCAACGGCCTTGCTTCCGGCGCGATACCCAGGACGCCACCAAGCGCGGCTTGCTTCGCGATCTTCACCGGGTCTTGGCTTTCGCCGCGCATCCAACTTTGAAATGCCTGACCGGCACCACCGCCAGCAGCGCCACCCGCCACTGAGCCCGCGGGGCCGCCAACCGCACCGGCAATGCTGCCCACAGTGCTGCCGATCGCGGGCGCGTTGCTCACGACGGGTCCGGCCGCGCGCTCTGCCGGCGTCGCCACGCGGTCACCTTGGGGCGTTGTTGCGCCGTTCCACGGTGCCGCGCCAACGTCGGGCAGCGATGCGATGTCAACCGGCTTCGCTGCACTTGTGCCTTTGCCCATTTCCGCGGCGTACCGCTGCATCGCTACCGCAACCGTTGGCCTGCCCTTGTAGAACATCGGATTGTTGTTCGCAGCGGTGTCGCCGACAACCATACGGGCGTCGGCATTCGGGTCCGCATGCAACAACTTCGCAGCACCGTTCGCGCCCAGGTTATGCGCGACGTACAGATTGACATCGTTCACGGGCAGGTTGTTTTGCTGCAACTTTCCGGCATTCTTCGCCGTCAACGTTTCGGCGGCCTGCGTCTGCTGTGCCGGCGTTGCGTCTTTGGCGCGCATCGCGGTCACGCCGGCAGGACGGTTTTCCAACCACGTTGCATCCGTCATTTGGAACGCGCCGCTCGCGCTGGTCTTTGGCGTGCCCGCGGTCCACGGCGTTTTTTCGTTGCCGCTTTCGATGCGCTGCATCGCCGGGAAGTAACCGGGCGTCCCACCTGGGGGCACGCGAGGCGCGACCGGTTGGCCGGCAATTGTGATGGGCGTCGGCGCAGGACCACCACCGGGGCCCCCGCCGCCACCACCGGGACCGCCACCACCGGGACCACTGGGCTGGCCGCCTCCCGCTGCGCCCGGCAATGGCTGCGGTGCCCCGCCTTGACCCTGTACGGGCGGCGGCACTTCCGGTACGGAGCCCGGCGGGTGGTCCGGATGCGTTACCAGCACGGGCGGCGGGTTGTCGAGAAAGATACCGCCATCGCCGCCGCCGACCGCACGCGAGCGCGCGGTGAAGCGGGCAATCGTGCTTTGCCGACCGGCTTCGATGGCGTCTTGGACGCCCTTCACTTCGTCTTTGCCCAGCCCCAGCGCCGACGCATCAAGACCCAGCTCTCCGGCGCGCTGCGCAATCGGCGCCAGCCGGTCGCTCATGGCCTTGTCGTTGTAGCCTTTCAATCCGTCCATAACCGAGCGCATTTGCTCTTGTGTCATCTGCGACAGGTACGGCTTGACCTGATCGCCCGTCAACGTATTGACGCCGCCGGCATAGTTCGAAATGATCTTGTCCAGAACGGCTTGTACGGCGCCGCGCTTGCTGGTTTCGATATTGAGCAAACCGCTTGTCGCGCCGCCCGAACCGCCGCGCAACATGCTGGCGAGCCCTTCGGCAATGCCTTGCTGTACGTTGGGGTTGGTGTTCAAATATGTACGGTTGCCTTTTTCATCCACGGCGCCGGATGCCGGGATTGCGTTGCCCTTCGCGTCCACCGTCGCAATCGAATAGAGGCGGTTAAAATTGCGGTCTTTTTCCAAGTCGGTCTTTGGCACCGCTGCGGCAGTTTCTTCGCCAAACTGCTTGCGCTGATCCGCGTTGGCGTAATTGAACTTGGTCCCCAGGTCGCGAATGTCGCCTTGACCGTTCACGGTGTACACGCGCTTGCCGTTGATCCGCGACCACGTACCGTTGTTGATCGCCTGCCCGCTTTCGGTGGTCAACCGGCCGGCGTACGTCTTCTGTTCGTCCGCGGACATCGGCGTACCGTTGCCACGTTCGTCAATCTTCGCTTTGAGATTTTCCATTCCGACGCGCGCTTGCCGAAGCTGTTCGCCTTCCGCCGGCTTGCTGGCGTTGAACGCATCATAGCTTTCCGGCAGCTTCAGGCCCAGCGCTTCCAAATCGGTCAAGGTGCCGTCTTTGCGAAGCTGATTGAGCTTCGCGGTGTACTGGCCCTGATTTGGTACGGATGACAGACTGTCGAAAGCGAGCTGCGCATTGTTCAAATGCGTAGATGCGGCCTCGTGTACCTGATCTTGAATGGACGCGGCGCGCTGCGGATCGATTGCTGAAAGACCCTTGAACGTCTTCAGATCGCCTTGCAGCGACTTGTTCACCGCAACCGAAACCCTGTCGTCGTGCGTGGCTTCGTCGGGCGCGTCACCGGGGTTGAGCCCCAAGCTGGATGCTTCGGCGCGGCCCGCTGCGATATCGGCTTTCTGCTGCTTGATTTTCTGCAACTGCTCCGTAGCCGCCGGCACAAAGTCCCGGGCTTTCTGCACCGAAGCGGGGTCGAAAAGCTGAAGCATCGGATTGGTCGCGACGCTGTTCGCGCGTTGAATGCGCTGTTGCAGCGTGTCCGCAGTCTGGTCAAGCGGCGACGCGTTCGGGTCCGGGGGCGCGTAGCGCGGACCGCCCAGCATGCTGCCGAACGACGGAGACGCTTGCGGAGCCTGAGCAGGCTGCACGGGTGCCGGGGAGCCCGGCGGTATGTCCGCGCCATTGCTCCCCGGGTCTGCGCCGCCTCCGCCGATATAGTTCAACCCGCTCCCGAACGTGGTTTGGGCGCTGTCACCGCCGAACGTGCTGGCATCGTCGCTGGCCATGGGTCAAATCTCCGTGATTTGAACCCACAATAGCACGTTCGGGGCGTGGCTATCAACTGCGATCGTATACCCGCCGATACGTGCTACGGTCGACCTCGTAATTCACGTTGCCGATATGCAGCGTGTTCAGGACGCTGCTTAGCCCCGATGATGTCCACCATTCTTGCACCACGGCCGCAGCTCCCCGGTTTCCGACTATCAAATCACCGGGCTGCGCATCCAAAGGAATACTGTTGCCGATCATTCGACCGCGCGCTTTGACCCGTACACGCGGTTTCTGGCCTTGTAATATTGCGCATCGCAGCGAGCATTCGCAACTCGGTTGACCAGCGTAGTTGAAGGGGCATAGAGCCTTGTCCATGTCAGCTCCCCAAAACGGCCATCGTGTGATGCAGTAGCTTGGCGTGCTTGCGCAGCATGCGCGGGATTTGAATGCGCCACGGCTTGCGAAGCTTCCACGCGCGGGTGTGGCAGCCCCAGCGCGCGGCCCGTACTTGGTGCATAGCCCGCCCTAAGGCGAGCCGTCGTCTGTGTGCCTGCCGGCGTTGCCGTACTGCTCGGTTCATTCGTCCTCTCCTTCACCATCTTCGATTTCTTCGCAAATCATCCGGCCGTGTGTCTTGGTGCCGCAGAACGGCGCCCCAGCAGTGTCCAGCCACTTCGCAGTCGTACGGACGACGTAGCCGCAATTTATGCACTCGCACTTCAGCAACCGCGTGCCCTGCTTCTTCTTGGTGCGGTAAGCGCGCAACGATTTGTGCGGTAGCGGCCCGGCCTTCTTCAAGATCGGCCCAATCCACTCCTTGAACAGCGCGCCTTCGGTGGTCGCTGTCATCTTGCCTTCAAGGCCCAGAGCTTCAGCAACGCGCTTGAACGGCCGCTTGTGACCGTGGTCGATGCCGACCGCGGCGTGCACGCACTCGTGAACCAAGATGCCGGCAACGCGTACGGCTTCGTCTTGATCGGGCTTGACGAAGATTTCAAAGGTCTTGTCGCCCGATGCCTTGCTGTCCCAGCACTCGCCGATAGCCTTGCCGCGGTAGCCGTTCGACGTGAAACCAACGCTCAGGCGTATCTTGGCCGGGATAGGGGCGCCCAGCTCTTTGAACTTGGGGCGGCTTTCGTCCATGACGAAGTTAAGCCATTCTTCGCGGGTTTGGAAATTGTTGGGCATGGGTCGCTCTCCAGCGGGGTTAAGATGGCCCTTTGTAGGGCACCGTTTAAACGTTGTCAAGCGTCCATGTACAGTTTTATTCGCTTGTAGGTCTTGTAGACCGCCGTCCGAGTCTTCCCGCACGGCTTTTGCAGTGTCACGTTCACGTAGCCTTCCGGCGTCATGCGATCGGTAAACGTCCGTACCACGGTTTCGAGCGTGAAAAACAGCTTGTGGCCCGGTTGCAGCTCACGCGCCCGGCGCAGTATCGCCGTCATCCTGCGCCACCTTGGACCAGTGAAACCACGCCGTGCCCTGCACGCTATAAAAAAATGTTGGCGTGATACCGGGCACCGCAAGCGCAGCATCGCCCCAACGCACCCGTACGCCCATGCTCTCGACTGCAACGACAATGCCGTTGCTGCCGGACATTTCGTTCCGTATCACGTCGTCAACCCTAAGCTTAGAAAATTCCTGTACGTCCATTATTCGAGCCCTTTTTGTTGCATCCATGCACGTACGTACGGCGTCAAAAACTCCGGTCGAAGGTTTTCGCAGTCCGGCGCGTAAAGCGTCATATCGTACGCTATTTCGTCGGGGCTCATGCCGTGACACCGCTCCCCAGGTTCGGAATGTCCGTTCGCGTAGGCATCGTCCAGCAGCGTGAACACCATCTTGTGTACGGCCGGATAGCGACGGCGGCGCAACGCGATGCTCATGAGTACGACCCAAACGCAGTTGGCACCTGCGATAATTATCAAGGCAGCCCAATACTTGCTATCCATTGCGCAGTACTTTCCAAAGAGAGTAAGCCGCTCCGACGCAACACGCGAGCGAAGCAAGGGCAAACAGTACCGCGGTGCCTTCGATAAGCAAATCCTTCAATTGCTCGTATGCGAGAAAGCCGCCGCCGAAGTCATTCATGCCGACACCGCGATAACGACCCACCGCAACCCAAGCGACGGGTACCACTTGCGCCAAAGCAGCGCTTCGGCGATGTCCTCGGTGATGGCGGTGCCGACCGCGTACATGACCTTGACGCGCTGGCCGGCGATTTCCCAGCGTTGGGCGTACGGACTGTGTTGTGTCATCACGAGGCTTCCTTCAACATCTTGAAAAATATCCGGAAGCCCCGCACCAAATCGCTTTTTCCCGCGAGGCATCTAGATTTGATCCTGCCCACCAGAATAGTATTCCGATCGCAG
>Ga0210392_10000169_pt1 | contig 52650 bp, 44 predicted proteins | sample IncBWC30OmetaG_FD_161057 | JGI IMG/M metagenome (GOLD analysis project Ga0210392, IMG submission 161057) | Forest soil microbial communities from Barre Woods Harvard Forest LTER site, Petersham, Massachusetts, United States - Inc-BW-C-30-O ... | reverse complement strand
GTTCATCAAACATTTCCGCCTCCAGACGGTCAACAAATACGCCCGCGAAGTCTGGGACTTCGTCAATTTGTACTCGAAGACGCGCGGCGCCAATCGCTTTCAAGCCCTGGCACGCGCCCTCAACCTGCTCCGTGCGCGCAAGGAAGTCATCGCCCGCGGGGTCGCCGTGCCCGACACTGCAGAGCTCGAAGCCTGGATGGCCCGGTCGAAAAACCTGAGCAATGCCTCGCTCAAAAAAGAAATCGAAGCCGGCAACCAGGCGCTGGCACCCGCCCTGGCCTGGTCCCAAGGACTCAACCAGATGGTTGAAGAGCTCGATGCCAGCGTCCCGCCCTTCCCTTTCGTCCGTGAAAGTTTGCAAAAGATGGTTCAACATGCCGACGTCCTCGTCGTCTCCCAGGCGCCATGCGAAACGCTGGCGCATGAATGGAAGGAGCACGCTCTCGATCAGTACGTGCGCGTTCTCGCCGGACAGGAACTGGGCACCAAAGACGAGCACATCCGCCTCGCCGCCGGGGGAAAGTATCCAACCGACCGGATCCTGATGATCGGCGACGCGCCGGGAGATTTGAAAGCCGCGCGCAGCAATCAGGCGCTGTTTTATCCCATCATACCCGGCCGTGAAGAAGCCTCATGGGAAAAACTTTTAAAGGAAGGCCTGGATCGATTCCTGGCCGGCACTTATGCGGGCGCCTACGAGGCCAAGTTGATCCAGGAGTTCGATGCCTCGCTCCCGGAAAAGCCGAATTGGTAGGCTTCTGGACCGCCATTTCCGGGGTGGGAAAATGCGTGGAATCATCGCGCCGTTCGTTTGTCGGTGGCCTTGAAGCCATGAATTAATAATTATTGCATTAAGCTCTTAATTATTAAGTATGCCGGGCATGCCCCGCCCCGCCGTGAAGGTGTCTCAGCAGCAGCTTGCGAAGGAATTGGGTATTTCGCAGGCCCTGGTTTCGCTCGTGCTCAATGGCCACAAGCAAGGCATTAACGAAAAGACTTACGCCCGCGTTTGGCATCATGCCTTGAAGCGCGGTTATCAGCCGAAAGGCATGAACCTGACCCAGGCAACGCAGCAGAGCCAGGTGGGGGTCATCTTGCGCGCACCCCTGCAGTTGAGCACGCCGAGCCTGTACTTCGGCCATGTACAGCAGGGACTGCATACGGCACTTGAGATGCAGGGATTCACGACCGTTTACCTCGGTTCGGAGGGCAACCTTGAAGCGGCGAAATTGCAGCGGTCCTTCCAGTCGGGTCATCTATTCCGGGGCGTGGTGGTGCTTGGCGAGGTGTCGCAGGCGTTCCTGGACGAACTGCGCGCACTGGAACGACGCATTGTGGCCGTCTCCGCGCGCCACCCGGGCATTTGCCATTCGGTGGTGGGCAACGAGTCACAGGCGCTTGATGCGGTCGTCCGGCATTTGCACGAACTCGGGCACCGGCGCATCGGCTGGCTGGGCGGCAATACCGGCCTCGGCCGGCATGAATCGCGTTTCAGCGCATTCCAAGCCGCGCTCGCGCAAGCCGGCCTTTCGCTCGACGAACGCTACGTCGTCAAGCTTCAACAAGCCGACCGCGCCGAGGGCACGGAAGCCGCATATATGCTGTTGCCGCAGGCCAAGCGGAGCGACTTTCCCACGGCTTTTGTCTGTTACAACTGCCTGATGGCCGCCGGCGCGGTGCGCGCCTTCGTCCGCGAAGGCTGGCGCGTGCCGCACGATATCAACATGGCCGGCGCCGATGCGCCGCCACAGTTGCCCTTTAATGATGTGCCCAAAATCACCGGAGCGGGCACGGATCCCGTCAAACTGGGAGAAGCCGCCGCTCGCCTTGTACTGGCGAGCACCGGCACGGAAGACGAGAGCTTCACCGATTTGATTTTGCCCGCGCAATTCAGCCTCGGCGAGACGACCGGCCCGGCGGCGCCCCGACCAACGGCCGGCTAGTCCTTGACGCACACAACGCGGGAATCGATTCTTATAGGTTCCACCCCTGATGAACCCCATCGACTACGCGGTGCTCGGCTTCTACTTCGTCTACTTGCTGGCGATCAGCTGGGTTTGCCGGAAGTTTGTGCACAACGTAAGCGACTACTTCCGCAGTGGCGGGCAGGTGGTGTGGTGGATGGCGGGCGGCTCGGCCTTCATGCTGTCGTTCAGCGCGTGGACGTTCACCGGCGCGGCTAGCCGGGCCTATGGCGATGGCTGGCCGATCATGTTAATCTACCTCGCCAACATTATCGGGTTCTTGATGAACGCGCTCTATTTCGCGCCGCGCTTCCGGCAGTTGCGCGTTATCACCGCGATGCAGGGGGTGCGCGCGCGCTTCGGCGCGCGCAACGAGCAGTTTTTCACCTGGCTCACCTTGCTGGTCCGCGTCGGCTACGCGAGCATTTGGCTTTACTCGCTGGCGGTATTCTTTTCCGCCGCGTTCGGACAGGATGTCGTCACGACCATTCTGCTCGCCGGCGGCACCGTCATGGTGGTCTCGCTGCTCAGCGGAAACTGGGCCGTGGTGGCGAGCGACTTCATCCAGGTGCTGATTCTTATGCCCGTGTCCCTCGTGGTGCTGATGTTCACGGTGGCGAAGCTGGGTGGACCGGTGGAGCTTGTGCACAAGCTTTCCGCCACCCGGCTCAATTCCCATAAACTTTTTTCCGACGATTTTCTGTTGCTCTGGGGTGTGGCCATGTTCTTGCGGCAGTTCGTCTCGACCAATAACTTGACGGAAGCGCCACGCTATCTCTGTGTGAAAGACAGCCGCCATGCCCGCTGGGCGGCCCTGCTCGCCGCGACCTTGATGTTGATGGGCACCGTTGTCTGGTTCCTGCCGCCGATGGCGGCATCCATCACTCATCCGAATATGGCCAGCGTTTATCCCAAGTTGCAGTTTCCCGACGAGGGAGCCTACCTGGCCATGGCCACCGCGGTCCTTCCCGTCGGCATGGTGGGCCTGCTGGTCACCTGCATCTTCGCCGTCACGATGTCGGCCATGGACGCGGGACTGAACAGTAATTCAGGTTTCTTCATCAAGAGCTTCTACCAAGTCGTCCTGCGCCCGCGAGCGACCGACCGCGAGATGCTCTTCGCCGGGAAAGTCACGACCTTCGTGTTGGGCCTGCTCATCATCGCATCGGCCATGTTCCTGAGCCAGCACCCCACTCTTTCGCTTTTTGAGCTCTACCTCGATTTCGGCATCCTGATCACGCTGCCCCAGGCGATGCCGCTGGTACTGGGAATTTTTATCCGCCGGACGCCAGCCTGGTCGGGTTGGAGCACCTGGTTGGTCGGTGTTTTCACCGGCTATGAGACCCATTACCATATTACGCTGGCGTGGGCCATGCGAACGTTTAACCCACCCCATCTTTATCCCAACATATGGGAACAACGCAACTGGCGCCAGGCCATTGCCGCCCTTATGATCATGGGGGTTTGCACCGCCTGGTTCTGTTTCACCCGTTTTTTCTACCGGAGGGAATCCGCCTCCTATCAAGCATCGATCGAGGAATTTTCGCGCAACATCGAGACGCCCGTCGATTACGACAAGGAGGAAGTGAGCGCCGCCACCGACAGCAAGCAAGCCTGGCTCATTGGCTGGCTGTGCATCCCCTACGGAGCGCTGGTCTGTCTGCTCTCACTCGTCCCCAACCCGCTGACCGGGCGCCTCGCCTTCATTTTTTGCGGCGGAATCGTCGTATTCATCGGCACGGCTCTCGTCCGTCACTCCCGGAAGACTCCCTCCACCGCACCGCCCTGCAACCTGCCGCGGCCCGTTTCCCTGCTCGCCGCCATTACCCCCGCCGAACAGGAGGACTTCCTACCCGGGGCGCTCCTTGCCGAAATGCGCGGGATCGCCGCAGATTTCCGTCAGCTCGACACGGAGAAGACGAGCAAGGCGGACTTTTATCGCGAGCTGGCCGCGGCCAACCCGGAAATCCTGCTCGCCTGCTGGAAGACGCCCCCGCTGCCAGAAGTGCTCCCGCCGCGCCTGCGCTATCTTTGCTATCTCGCCGGTTCACCCAAGAAACTCGTCACGCGGGCGCACATCGAACATGGACTGCTGATCACCAATTGGGGCCAATCCATCAGCCGCGTCGTGGCCGAGTGCGCCCTGCTCCATATCCTCTCCTGCCTGCGGCGCACGTGCTTCTGGATAACCACCATCCACCATGAACACGGGTGGAAAACCGGCGACACCCACACCACTTCGCTTTTTGGCCGCCGCGTCGGCCTGCACGGCTTCGGCTCGGTGGCGCGTGAACTCGTCCGGCTGCTCCGGCCCTTCGGCGTGGTGATTTCCTCCTATGCGCCGGATGTCACGGCCGCGACGGAAAAAGAATTTGGCATCACCCGCGCCCACTCGTTCGATTCGCTCTTTGCCGACAATGATATCATCGTGGAACTCGCCCCGCTGATCCCGGCCACGTTGCGCTGCGTGACCGAACGCCATCTGCGGCTCATTCGTCCCGGCGGGGTGTTTGTCAACGTGGGCCGCGGACAGATCGTCGACGAGGAAGCGCTCGTGCGGGTCGCCAGCGAAGGAAACATTTTTATCGGGCTCGATGTTTTCTCCGTCGAGCCATTGCCGTCTGACCATCCCCTGCGCGGCCTGACGAATGTGATCCTCACCCCCCATATTGCCGGGCCGACCATCGACCGGCGACGCGACGCCGGCGCCTTCGCCTTGAGAAATCTCCGCGCTTATGCCGAAGGCCGGCCGCTGGAGGCGGTGATAACACCGGAAATTTATGATTATTCATCGGAACCGCGTCAGAATTTTCAGTAAAAACCAGGAAGCTGGTTTTTGCCTTCTGCCGTGGTTGCGTAGCGTACCCAGCATTTGCCGGTCACCACCAAGCCCGCGCCGCCGCGACCCGGAGCGCCTCGTCCAGCGACGGCAGGGAGGGATGCCAGGCTTTTTCCCACTCGAGACTCACCGCGCCGGCAAACTCGGCCCGCAGCACGGCCGCCAGCGGCGCCATCGGGAATTCGCCGTCGCCCGGCAGGACAAAGGTGTAGGGATGCCGTGCACTCGGCACGCTGATGCTGTCCTTCACGTGCACATGCACGACGCTCGCACGAATCGCGCGCCAGGTCGCGAGCGGATCCTCGCCGCCCTTTTTCCAGGTGTGATGGGTGTCCCACAAAATCGCCGCACCGGGCACCGCTGCTACAAAACTTTGGATGGTCCCGGTCGTCGTCATGCCACCGTGCGTTTCGACCATGACATCCACCTGCCACCCGGCGGCCGCCCGCTGTGCGCGCCACCACTCCATCGTTCCCACCGCCAGCGCAAATTCGTCCGCCGCCAGCGTCTTGTCGCTGTCAAAAATCCGCAGCCAGCGCACGCCCAGCGCCTCGGCCCACGGCACGAATTCAAGAAATTTTTCGCGCTCGCCCGGCTTGCCGCCGATGACATGCAACGATGTGCTTAATCCCAGGATGCTCACGCGCTGCCCGCGGAGTTTTCCCGCCAGCGCCGCCGGCGTCCCGTATTGCTTTTTCAAATATGCCGGCAGTTCCATGCTGCCGCCGAGCGCGCGCAGCTCGATGGCGTCGACCTCGTGCCGTTCGGCCAGCGCCAGAGCTTCTTCGAGCGTCAAATCCGGGCAACCGAGGGTGGAAAAAGCATGCGCGTAAGCCATCCCGGAAACGTGGCGCCGCCGCGCGGCGCACGCAAATCACAAAGGCCATTATCCAAACGCCAAAAAACCCGGGGGATTTAAAGCTCCAATTCCGCGTCACTTTCCCGCCAACCTCCCATTGGAAGTTCTGTGGAATTTGCCGTTTGGCGTTTGCGATTTTCTGCCCGCCCTTACTTTGCGATTGGCGGGCCACTATGCTGCTCCACCCACGCCTCGTATTCCTTGCGCGGCCGGAAATGCAGGGCGGCGGAGTTGATGCAGTAGCGCAGGCCGGTTGGCGCCGGACCATCATCGAAGACGTGGCCAAGGTGAGCGCCATCGACATTGCAGTGCACCTCGGTGCGCGTCATGCCATAGCTCACGTCGGTGGTTTCGCCCACGAAGGCGGGGTCGATGGGCTTGGTGAAGCTGGGCCAGCCGGTGCCGCTTTCGAATTTGTCACGGCTGTCGAACAGCGGAGTGTCGCTGCACACGGAAAAATAGACGCCATCGGCATGGTTGTCCCAATATTCATTATCAAACGGCGGCTCGGTGCCCTGCCGGCGGGTCACATGGTATTGCCCGGGCGTGAGAAGCTTTTTCCATTCGGCATCGGTGTGCTGCACTTTGGCCTGGGCCATGTCGATGACCACGTTGGAGGGCAGGCCGCAGGCGGATTTGGCGCCACCGATTTTGCAAGCAGGGCCGCTCTTGGCCGCGGAGGGGGAAGATGAGGAAGTTTTCATTTCAGTTTGGGCGCAGGCGGTAAGAGCCAGCGTAAACCAGAGAACCGACAAACAGGGCTTCATGCCGGATAAGAGTAACCATACCGGGAAATTATTCCACCCAAACCCGGGTTTTAACCGCAAATAGACGCGCATTCTGATCCCTTTTTCCCGCGGATTACGCGGATCAACGCGGATGGATTTGATGGGGGAAACCATAAAGCCAGAAGCTCGGAATCTGGTTCGATCTCTGTGTCCGTCGCGCCTTCGTGGTGAAGGCTTGGACTATCATCAGTGCCAAGAAGTGTTCATTAGAGCATTTTGACCACTGATGCACACTGATGATCACTGATTCGGAAGAAACATATAAAAAATGAGTTTGAACTTAACTTCATACATATCAGCGACTATAAGTGTACATCAGGGGTTAAGTCGGTCTTCTGCCTGCTTGGATGTATTAGTGACCATTAGTGGTTAATACGGTATCGTGGTTAAAAATAGCGGATTTCCCAACTCCGAACGTCGAACTTGGAGTCTCACTCTGCCTTCAGCCCGGCCTCGCCATCGCCGAACTCGGCGGTCAATCGCTGGCCGCTCCGCACCCCGGCCCGCCGTGGGATCGGCCGGCCCTGCTCGTCGCGCAAAATCACAAAGCCCCGATTCAGCACGGACTTGGGGCTCGCCGCCTGCAAACGTTTCCACAGCGACAACAACCGCTGCGAATCGAGCTGCACCCGCGCCTCGGGCGAGCGCTGCGCCAGCCGGGACCGCACCTCGGCCAGCCGGGCGCGCTTCATTTCGGCCGCCGACCGCAACGCGGCCGTGAGCCGGTTCGCCAAGTCATCCAACCGCAAATACCCCCGCTCCACCTGCGCCGCCGGCGCCATCTGCCGCAACCGGCTGCGGGCATGTTCCAGTCGCTCGCGCGCCAGCCCGGCCGCGCGCTCCGCGCTTTTGCGCAACATCCCGTGCGCCTGCGCCGCCCGCTGGACGCCATCCAGGAACTGGCTCGAGATCAACTCCGCCGCCGCGCTCGGCGTCTCCGCCCGCACATCCGCCGCAAAATCGCACAGCGTGACGTCGATCTCGTGCCCCACCGCCGAGATGACCGGCACCGCGCAGGCCGCCACCGCGCGCACCAGCAGTTCTTCGTTGAAGGCCCACAAATCCTCCAGGCTCCCGCCGCCACGCCCGATCACCAGCAATTCAAAAATCCCCAGCTGCTCCGCCTGCGCGATCATCTCCGCCAGCTCCGCCGCCGCGCCCTCGCCCTGCACCTTCGCCGGCAGCACCACCAGCCGTCCGCACCAGCCACGCCGTTGCAGGATGCGGATGAAGTCTCGCACGGCCGCACCCGTGGGCGACGTGATGAAGCCGATCGTGGCCGGCATGGACGGAATGGGCTGCTTGCGCGCCGCGTCGAACAACCCCTCGTCTGCCAGCCGCCGCTTCAACGCCTCGAATTCCTTCTGCAGCCGCCCCACCCCGTCGTCCACCACCATGCGCACGATGAGCTGATATTGTCCGCGCACTTCATAAACACTGATTTCCCCGAACACCACCACCTGCGCGCCATCGCGCAGCGCCACTCCCTGCCGCGCCGCATCGCCGCGGAACAATACGCAGGCCAGTTGGGCGCCGGCATCCTTGAGGGAAAAATAGACATGGCCGCTCGTCTGGGCGCGCAGGTTCGACACCTCGCCCCGCACCCAGCCCGGCCTCACGCTGCTTTCAAGCAACGCCTTCACCCGCCGCGTGAACTCGCTCACGCTTTCCACGCGGCCCGCCTGCCCTGAGCTTGTCGAATGGGCCTGCGGTAAGCCTGCCTGCGGTGAGTCTGCCGAACCCGCCGAATGGGCCGAACCCACTGCTTCACCGCGGTCGAAAAGCTCAGGCTCATCGTTTTGCATAGTGTCGCCGCAAGATATGAATGATAAGCAGCGCGGCGACAAACAAGCTTATGCCCAGCAACGCCTCTCTGCCCTCGCCGCTTTCCAGCTTCGCGCCGAAAATCACCAGCCCAGCCGTGTTCAGCATGATGACCGTCCACGATATGGCGAGGTAGCGCAGAAAAGGGATCTCCGCCAGTCCCAGCAGGAAATTCTGCAAGAAAAACGGCGGGCCGGGGGTGATGCGCAATAACAGCGTCACTTCGAACTGATCCGCCCGCGCGACCTCCGGCACCTTGTGCCCGGAACGCGCCACGAATTTTTGCAACCACGGCCGCAGCCAGCGCCGCGCGAGCCAGTAACCGAGGGAAACATTCAGCAAATTGCTCACTGCGCACGCCGCCAGCACGCCGCCGAGCCCGAGCTGCGGCCCAAACGCCGGGCCCGCCGTCAAAATAAACGCCAGGATCGGCGCACCCACGGCTGGCAAAATCCCCATGGCGGCGAAAAACACCAGCGGCCCTGCCGTGCGCACGTGCCCCATCGCCACATTGAAAAGCCCGCTCCAATCCAATCCGTGCAAAATAAAATATCCGGCCGCCGCCGCGACCACCGCCAGCGCGCCGAGTGCCAGCAGCAGGGGTGTTTTGAAAAGACGCTTGTTGGGCTCCATGAGCAGACTGTTGAAACACTCTGCTGGCCGCCGCAACACATGATTTGGGCCGCGAGCGAGAATATGGTGGAGCGGCTTGACCTCAAGACGCTCTCATCGTTGCTGGATCGCAACTGACCTAAGCATTTCGCGCTAAGATTGCCTTACTGTGCTCTACCCGCATGCATATCCAGGCCGTCTGCATCACACGATACCGACTTGGGTAAAAGATGGAGCGTTGTTTCATATCCGTATTCGAGCAACACCGGAACAAAGGTCTGTGCTCACAGAATCAAGTCTTGCTCGCGAGTTGCTGATTGCAGCACGGCGTTATAACGAGTTTGGTCGTTGGTGGTGCAATCTCATGTTAGTGATGCCTGATCACGTGCATGCCCTGCTTGCTTTTCCACCGGAACCGGGAATGTCCACGACGATTCGAAACTGGAGGCGCGGCACAGCGCGCTTCCAAGGCGTGCAATGGCCGGCGAATTATTTTGACCATCGTACTCGCAATTACTCCGAAGCAAATGAAACATGGAGTTATATTCGCAAAAATCCCGTTGTGGAAAGCCTCTGCCTTACGGAGGATGATTGGCCGCACTGGTGGAGCGTGTTGACCTCAACGCGCTGAAACATTTGATATATTTGCTCGCGGCAGAGGCCCAAAGCGCCTTGAGGTCAAGGCGCTCCACCTTTGATCCAGCTTGCTGAATATTTTGCCGGGAAGCCGCGCTTGCCCGCCGTACGCCGCACGGTTCTTATCAACTACCGCGCATGAGTCCCGCCACTTCCGCCCAACGTTTCACGCGCATCCTCTGCGCGCTCGGTCTTGCCGGGCTGGCCGCGCTCACGCTCGTGGAAAAAGGCGCCACGCGCATGTATTCGTGGCCGTGGTGGCTGGTCTTCTGGCTCATGCAACTCATACCCGCCGCCGCGCTGCTTGTGCGCACCATTCTCGACCGACGACCGCTCGCATTGCCGGCCGTCGCATGGCGCTGGGTGTTCGGCCTGCTTGCCGCGGTTCAACTCGCCGCCGCGCTGGCCAGCCCGTTTCGTGCCCAAAGCCTGCCTGCCGCCGCCACGCTACTCGCCGGGCTCGCCGCCGGTTTTCTCCTCTTCGACTGGCTGTATGCCGACGCCGCTGAAACCAAGACCCGCCTGGCCAGGCTCGAACGTGCGCTCAGTTGGTTTTTTGTCGCCGTGCTTGCCGACAGTCTCGGCCTGTGGCTGGTCGGCAAGATCATCCCCGCTCTCCGGGCCGGGCAAATCGCTTCGCTGCACGCCCTCTTCAATCAGCGCAACGAACAGCCGCTCGGCCACTTCAACTATACCGGAGGCCTGGCCGTATTCATGCTGCCCTGGTTCGGCACCCGCGTCGCGCACACGCGCGGCCGGGCCCGCGCCGGCTGGACGGCCGCCCTGGCGCTGGCGTTGCTCATGCTCTTCACCAGCGGCAGCCGCGGCGCCATGCTTGGGCTGGCCGGATTGCTGCTCGCCTCACTCACCCTGGCCTGGCGACGCGACCGTTTGCGGACCAAGCACGCCGTGCTGCTCGCCGCCGCTGCCGTCGCGATCGTCGCCGTTTTCGCGCTGGTCAACCCGCGCATCCGCGATCTGCTCGCCACCGAGGTTTCGTCCGCGCCGCCCGACGAGAGCACCGTGCAACGCTCCGCGATGGTCATCGCCGGCCTGCGCATGGGTTCCGACCGGCCGTTGCTCGGCTGGGGCCCGGGCGTGACACCCCTGGTTTATCCCCGCTATCGCGCACGGCTCAATGGCGGAGTCGAAACCGCCCTGCAGCTCCATAGCACTCCCGTGCAAATCTGGGCCGACACCGGCGCGCCCGGCCTCATCTGCATTCTGGCCCTGGCCGCGCTGGTGGCCTGTTCGCTGTGGAAAAAAACGGCTCCGGCCACGCCCGGCCTCGCCCTCGCCGGCTATGGTATTTTTGCCTTGACCGATTTCCAGCTCGACGTGCCGGTCTTCACGTTTTTGACCGCCGCGTGCAGCGCCGCGTGCGCACCACCCGCCGCTGGTTTTGCCACGCCGCGCATCCGCGCCACACTGGCGATTGCCATCATCATCACGGCCACGCTCATCAGGGTGCTCGGCGGGGCCGACCCGACGCCCGGGATCAATCTGGAAGCTCTCGCGCTCGACCGCGATCCGGCCCAGGCCAGCCGCGCCCGGGCCCTGTACGAAAAATCCCTTGCGCTCAACCCCGACCAGGAAATCGCCCATTTCAATCTCGGCTGGCTCATCATCGTGCGCGACCCGGCCGCAGCCGAGGTCCACTTCCTCGCCGCGGCCCATCTCGTGCCGGACAAGGGCGGCGTTTACTTCGGTCTCGGCCTCGCCCGCCTGAACCAAGGCCACGCCGATGCCGCCGCCCAGGCATTTGCCCTCGAATGTCTCAACGACCCGGGCTTTGTCTCCTCGCCCTGGTGGCGTACGCCTGCGCTCGCGCCGCTACGTACGCCCACGTCCGGGATCGTCGCACAATATTACCGCGAACTGGCTGCGCGCCTGCCGTCCGGTCGCTGGCCCGGCTCCGAGGTGCGTTACACGGCGGCCCTCAGCGCCTGGTTATTTGGCCAGCTCCCGGGCCGCGCCGTCGCCGCGGTTGCCACCACGCCCGTCCGTCGCGATTTCTTCGCGCGGGATCCTGCGCCCGACCAGCTCCTCGCCGCACCTGCGCTCACCTACCGCCGCGAGCGCCCCGGCTATCCCGTGGTCATGCGCAACCTCGATCTGCCGACGCCGGTGGATTTGTTCGACGTGCATGAAAACGCCCTGGCCACCGGCCAGCTGGCCTTTCTTTTCCCCAGGAAAAGCTGGCTGCCATCGCCGCTGCTGCTCGAATTTCTCGACAATCCCCGGCCATCGACAAGATAGTCCCAGACATGCAGTTGAAACCTCGGATGGCACGGATGCCGGCTGATGCCGCAGGCAATTATTGGAGAGAAAGCTCAAACTCCAAAGTTCCAAACACCAAAAAATGCCTGCAAATTAAAATATTCAATATTGAGATTTCCTTGGATTTTGGAATCTGGCGTTTGGGCTTTGTCCATCTCAACGCGCTTGTCCCTGGGCTTATCAGTATAATTCGTGGTCAAGTTGAACTGCAAAATGTAGGATAATCCGTTGTGCCGCGCGCAACCTCCAATAGCTTCCGCGAGACGTTCGTGCCCCTCGCCCTCCTCGCGGGTGACACGCTCGTCACCTTCGCCGGCCTCGCGCTCGGCTACGCGTTGCGCTATGCGTCGCCGCTTGGCCGCCTCGGCCTCGCCGTGCCCGACGCCACCTTTTCGCGTTACCTGCCTCTGCTCCTGCTCGGTGTCGCCCTCCTCATCGGCGCCTTCGCGCAACTCGGCCTCTACGACAGCCGCCTGCTCCTGCGCCGCTACCAGAACCTCGGCGCGATTTTCAAAGGCGCGGCGTTTTGGCTCGCCGCCTACCTCGGCGTGTCGCTTGTGCTGAAATTCAATCCTCCCATCTCGCGCCTCTTTGTCGTCATCGCGTGCATCTGCGTCGTCGTCCTGCTCGCCCTCTGGCGCGCGCTGGTCCATTTCGTTTTAACCCGTCCGGCGCTCCGCGCCCGCCTGCAACGCCGGACCGCGCTGCTCGGCTGGAACGAAGGCGCCCGCGAGCTCGCCGCCGAGCTCATGAGCAGTCCCGCACATCCGCTCGCGTTCGCCGGCATCGTCACGCTTCCCGGCGACCCGTCGCCGGCCAGGGAAAACATCCTCCACCTCGGATCCACGGCTGCGCTGGACGAGATTTTTTCCCGCGAAGCCGTCGATCTCCTCATCGCCACGCGGCTCGACCTGCCTCGCGACGACGTGCACCGCATCGTCGAGCGTTGCGAACGCGCCTATGTGGAATGGAAAATCATCCCGACCGCGTTTCCGATTTTTCTCAGCGGCCTGCGCCTGCAGACCATCGGCCGGCTGCCGGTGCTCGGCGTGGACGAGCTTCCGATCACGAAACTGTTCAACCGCGCGCTCAAGCGCCTCGCCGACATCGTCGGCGCGCTCATCGGCCTCGTTGTCTTTGCGCTGCCCATGCTCGTGCTCGCCGCTCTGATCAAGCGCGAGTCGCCCGGCGGGCCCGTGCTCTTCCGCCAGACCCGCGTCGGCGACGGACACCGCCCGTTCATGCTTTATAAGCTCCGCAGCATGACCCCCGATGCCGCCACGACCGATGCCGCCCACCAGAGCACCGGCCGGGACGATCCCCGCCTCCTGCACCTTGGCGCTTGGATGCGCCGCTGGAACCTCGACGAGCTGCCGCAGTTCTGGAACGTCCTGCGTGGCGACATGAGCCTCGTCGGGCCGCGGCCCGAGCGCCCCTACCACGTGGAGCAACTTTCGCATTCCATTCCCCATTATCTCCCGCGCCACCTCGTGAAACCCGGCATGACCGGCTGGGCGCAAGTCCACGGCCTGCGCGGCGACAGCGACCTCCCCGCCCGGATCCAGCACGACATTTACTACATCGAAAACTGGTCGCCCTGGCTCGATGGGCAAATCCTCGCGCTCACTTTTGTGCGCTGGAGAAACAACCCGGCCTGAGCTTGTCGAGATCCAATCCGAACATCTTGCCCCTGGGCTTTTTGTGCTTGGAATACACCGGCCATGGTTACACCGGACGCACGCGCCGCTGCCCGCGCAGCCGCGCACGCAACAAGGCCACGCGCTTCCACGCGCCGAAAGCCATTTTGTATTTCCAGCGCACCAACCGCGAGCCGCGCGGATTAAAATGCTTCAGGTAAACGTCCCGGTTCGCGTCGAAAATCGCCAGCGCCATCGCGTCGTAATCCTTGGCCACGCTCACACCTTTCAGATGCGTAACCTGCCCGCGGCCGTCATAAATGATTTTATAACCGGCTCGCTTCATGCGGATGCACAAATCCAGATCGTCGCCATACATGAAAAAGTTTTCATCGAACAGCCCGACACGTTCCAACGCCTCGCGCCGCGCCAGCATGAATGCGCCGTTGATCGCGCCGACTTCGTAAGTGCCGTCGGCCGGCAAATGCGTAAGGTTGTAACCCGCAAAAAACTTGGTGCGCGGAAACGCCCCGGCCAGCCCGCTCGCGCGGCAAAAGCCGTCCCACAGCGTCGGGATCGAGCGCCGGCAGGCCAGGTCCATCGCACCGTCGGCCAGGACAAGCCTCGGCGAAATCAACCCGATCGCGCGCTCGGCGCGCACGCGCGCGACGCCGTGCCCCAGCGCGGCCTCGGGGCAAACCGTGTCGGGATTCAGGAACAGCACGCATTCGCCGTGGCTGCGCGCATAGCCGAGATTGTTGGCCCGGCCAAAGCCGAGGTTTTTTTCCGCCGCCACATAATCCACCCAGGGGTATTGGGTGCGAATCAGTTTATCCGTCCCGTCGCCCGGCGAGTTGTCCACCACGATCACCTCGACCACGCGGCCCTCAAGCACGCGCGGCAACGACGCGAGGCACGGCCCGATCTCGTCGCGCGATTTGTAGGCGACGATGATGATGCTCAGGATGGGTTGCATGGAAGCTCCTGGAAAAACTTTCCCCACCGTTCGCGCAGGGCCGTGGCGCGAAAGGTCTCCAATCGGGTGCGTCCTGCGGCCCGGCATTGCTCGATCTCCGCATCGATTTTTCCCATCGCCATTTTTTCGAGCAGATCAGCCAGCGCCGACGGATCATGCGGATCGACATAGAATGCCGCCCCGCCACAGGTTTCACGCAAAACGGGAATGTCCGCACAGATTACCGGGCAGCCTGCCGCCATGGCTTCCAGCGGTGGAAGTCCCTGCCCCTCCGCCAAGGAAGGGTAAACCAAGGCCAGGCTTGTCCGATAGAGTTCATCCAGCTCAGCCGCACTGGAAAAATCGCTCACCGTGGCCCGACCCGCTGCTTCCAGCGCTGGCAGTTGCGGCCAAAGCCTGCGGCCGCAGCCCGCCACGGACAAAATCGGCCGGAAGCCGCCGGCTGAATGCAGTTGCGCACAGGCGGCAATCACCAGCCCAAGGTTTTTGTGCGGATACCGCGCCCCCACCACGCCAATCACTCCGCGCCGCTGGCGCTCCGCCAGGGATAGCCCCGCACCGGCCGGTGCATCAATCAGCGGCGAATAGGAAGGAATGACGGCAACCGGCACACCCGGAAACACCTCCGCCAATTCGGCTCTCATCGACTCGGAAATCGTCACGACCCGCTGCGCACTGCGCACCACCCGCGGCATGATCCGGCGATAATAATGCCACTGCAGGCGGGACTGGGCCGGAAAATTCTGCGCAATCAAATCATGGATGATCACGACATGCCGCCCCGTGCGCCAAAGTGGGGCATGGTGCGACGAGAACAGCAGGAGGGAAGTGCGGCCGGCTATCCAGGGCACAATTTGGGCGGCGGCCAGCCTGAGTATTTGCCGCAGCAGCAACGGGCGCACACGGTTTATCTGTTGAAACAAACGATCCAACCCCGGCCTCGCCTCCATCATCTCCGGAGGCAACACTGCGCGCAGCCCCTCGCCAGCCACCCCCATGCCGGTGGGCCGGTCATCCAACAAGGGATTGATGAGAATCACGCGCTTCATGGAGCCCTGCCTCCAAATAAATCCCGGCTTCGCCAATAACCGGTCAATCGGCGTCGCTCGAAAATGAGCGGCAGATGACGCAGCTTGAAGCCAAGCCGGGCTGCAGCCAGCAGGAACCACGGCCGGCCGCCACCGTGTTTTTTGCACACGCCCGCCAGCTCGGCCGCAGCCGCCGTGCGCTGGGCCGAGAGCTGGCCGGCCCGAATGCGAAAGGCCCCCACCCGCTCGGGTCGGTGGACGAATTTCAACCCGCGCTGCGACGCGCGCAGCCAGAAATCGAAATCTCCACAGAAGCGCAGCTGCGGGTCGAAGCCATCCAGTTCCTCGTACGCCCGCCGCGAAATCAAGGTGCCCTGCGGAGTGAGCGCAGGCACGCCGGCCGCCAGCAATCGCGGGAGCCGTCGGACCGATGGCTCCACGGGAAACGCGCCAAGCCTCCGCCCGGTTTCATCGATATAATCCACCCTCCCGTAGATAATGTCCGCCTGCCCGTTTGGAATATTTCCGGCGGCAAGGGCAACCGTATCGTCATCGTTAAGATAACTGCACCACGACCACGCATCACCCGCTGCGCGCAGGCCATCATTGATCGCACCATAGAGCCCTCGCCCGCTTTCGGCGACGACCTTGCAGGCCGGGAATGCCCTGCGCAAATCGGCGACGCGGGCAGATGGGCCCACCAGCATCACCTGCCAGGCGGGCCCAAGCGCGAGCGCCGACGCCACCGCCTCCGCCAAGTATGCCGATTCTCCAAGCGTGGGGATAACCAGTAATTTCATCGCACATCGAGTATCATCCAGCGGCACAAGGTTTCACCCAGCAAATGGACTAAATCCGCCTGAGGCAAGAGAGACTCAGATGCACCGACCCATTCAGTAATCCTAGCCTTGCTCTAAGAATTCACCTCGGTCCGCCAAAAATCGAACCTGGCGTCTGCGATCTTTCGCCCGATCACGACTTGATAGGGTCGAAATGCCGGATAAAAATACATGATCCGACGAAGCCAATCTCGGAAAATACCGGCGCGAGAAGCCCCGCTTTCGACAAAGTAGTAACTCGCAATGGACTCAAAGTTCATTGCGTTGATCATTTGCAGCGTTTCTTTGACTGTATATTCACGCCAATGAAGCCCCGCTATCATATTAGCTCTTTTATCGAGTTGAAGAAAGAAATCATCGATAGTATTGTGGATTGACCGGCCAAAAAGCAGACGCAGCCGATTGCGCAGCCACGATTGGTTTGGCATTCCAATATAAATCAAGCCGCCCGGTTTCAGTATCCGGTTGATTTCCTGAAGGACCGGGAGCGGGTTAAAATTCAGATGTTCCAGAACCTCGCACATGATTACGGCGTCAAGTGAACCTGACGCATAGGGAAGTTTTGCGCATCTTAAATTGAGGCCACAAAACGGCACGCCGTTTTTCTCGTACAAAGCCTGGAGGGTTTTGGATTCATGAAACTCAGGAATATCAAGGGCCTGCACGTCATATCCGATCCGCTTTAGGGCAAAGCTAACGGGGCCAAAAAATGAACCAATCTCCAAAACTCGCTTGCTGTGGCCCGCATTTCCGCAAAATAAATTGATGTCGCGCACAGTTCGCACATAGGAGTCCCGGTGACTGTTCAGGTAGGCAAACTCGCCCCCGGAATCACCAATATTTAGCAGATCGACCGGAGAGCTTCGGTACTCTTCAACAACTTCTTGCACGAGCTTGGCATAGTCGATGTCAGTCATTTTCTGGAAGCGGGGTTCGCGTTTTATTCGCACGGAAATGGAACAAAATCCTCGTCATGGAGAGCGAGCATGAACTTTGGCCTGCAACCCAATTCGAAAACATGAAACCTCCATGGATGCGTGAACCCTTCATCCGACCAACCCTGCGACCCTGGAGCATCCAGCCAAAACGTGCGCAACTCGGGCCGCTTTCGGTGACGATCTTGCAGGCCGGGAATGCTCTGCGCAAATCGGCGACGCGGGCAGATGGGCCCACCAGTACCACTTGCCAGGCGGGCCCAAGCGCCACCGCCTCCGCCAAGCATGCCGATTCTCCAAGCGTGGGGATAACCAGTAATTTCAGCGCGGATTCCATATCAGGGCGTTCTTTTCAACTTGCGACGCGCCCACGCCAGCACACGGCCTGAAAAACGCCCCAAACCACAGCGCCCTGAAAGCCACAGCGGACCCAGTCGCAGCCACACCGATCCAAAAATCGATTCGAACAAAAAAGTTTTCCATGTCGCGGCGCGCCCGCGCGACACGTGATGCGGCAAAGCCGGCGTCTTCACCTGCAGCCTGGCTTCTTCGAGCAAGGAAAAATAGCGGCCGTACAGCCATGAACGTAACCGCAGTGGCATTACGCCAAATTCCAGTTGCCCCGAGTCAAAAAGAAAACGGCCGCGCGGCTTGAACAGCGCAAAGTGATACACCATGAGCGCCTGCCCATCCACCAGCAATTGGTCGGGCCGGAAGCGATATCGATAGTTCATCCAGTTCCACGGTGCAAGGTCCACCCCCGGATGCTGGCACACCACGACGCCCGAAAATAGCCCGGGCCATTGGTCGAGATACTTTTGATCGGCGAACTTGCCGTCCTCGATTCGATCATGGCACCAGGCCAAGCATTGCTCCCGCCACCAACCGAGGCACCGCCGTCCCTCCGTGCTGTTGCGGAAACAGCACACGCCGACGTTGAAGCGACCATACGGCTCATAATGTCTTAAAAAAATCGGAAACCGGTGCTCGACGATCAGCACATCATGGCCGGCAAGTTCGGAAAAAAGTGGCGCGGGATCGGAGAAAAATGCCATATCCGCGTCAACATAGGTGATCACCTCGATCCCGGGCTGCTGTCTGAGCAGCCAGGATGGCAGGCAGGGCGAAATCGTGAAGCAATATTCCGCCCGCGAACGACCCGATTTTACCGCCAGCAATTCAGGATCAGCCGCTTCAAGTTCTGCCAGCGGAACCGCGCGCAAATCAGCCTCACCCAGCCGTCGCACGGCTTCGTCCGCCACATCATCAAGACACAAAACCCAGAGCACCGCCGAGGGATCATGCCGCTTGAGCGAAAGCCACAAGGCCACGCCTCGCACCAGATAACCGCGGTCAAAATAAGTGCAGTAGTGGTTCACGTCGTCAATGATACTGGTTTTCGAGCAAGTACGATATTATCGAGAAAAAGTTCGCATTGTTTGGCCCTGCCCAATGGGACAGGATGCCAGCCAAACTGAATGGAGCAATCACCACGAGCTGCGCGAAAAAGTTAAGCCGGCGGTTGTCGCTCTGCGTGATTTCGTAGAGATGCGCACACCACAGCTGGAGAAGGGCCCGGCTCCCGGCGGCGTTTTTGCGTTGTTCCGCCACCTCGAAGCCTGCCCGTTCAGGCAACGCATGCAGGCCAAACGATGAATACCGCGCGAAATCACGCGGCTGTTCGTGTTCGTCCGAGGCAAATGGCATGGTGAGTAACAAACGTCCGCCCGGACACAGCACACGATAGATTTCGCTCATGTAAGTTTCAGGCGTAAAAACGTGTTCGAACACCTGTGAACATCCAGGCGATGCGGGCAAGTGGAAAACAAAACAAATCTCGCACGCAACAGGTTCATCGATCGATTCCTGACCATGGTTCTGGATGTTTTTAACCTTAACGCCTGTTCCATCAATAACCAATCCGTGAGCCCCCACCGCGTGGTTCAGGGCCGATGTTTCCACCACCAGAAATATTGGAGACGGCCCAGCATCCGCCCAGGCCAACCAAAACGCCATGCTGGATTAGCCGCCCGCCACATCGCCCGACATTGAAAATGCTCGCGCGCTTCAGGCCACTCGCCTGGCAGTGGCGGGGCGGGACGCAACGAGGGATTTCCCCAATCGAGCGATATAAGCGGATTCGACAAATTAGTTGCCATGGCCTCATGACCGATATGTTCAACCATTGACCATGGCGGGCGCACACAGAGTCCGCCATGTTGAAAGTGATGGTAAAGCCAGCGCACCGCCCAGATATTCCTCCTCTGCTCGGCCCGCGCCATCTCCGGTAAATCGGCCCCATATGCGGCCCGCGGCAGCCCGTGCTGTTCAGCCACCCGTAATTTCTCCCACGCGCTCTCCGCGATCATGCCCTGCCATGATCGCGCCCATGCACCCCATACCCAGCACTCCGCGCGGGCATCAAAATAAGGTTGCTCACCCACATCGGCTGGGGTCACCCGTGGATGGGTCCATCCCGTGACGCTCATCACGCGCGGATCATGTGCGTAGTGCTGGAGCACTGCGCACATCCAGCCATAGGTGCCCGGCACACAAATCAGGTCGTCTTCCCATACAATGAACGCGTCGTGTTGCGAAGCTATCTCGCTTACACCCGCCAACACATTGCGGCCGAGCCCAAGATTTTCTTCGCGTTCAATTATGTGCATTTCGCACCAATCCACCGCCTGCAGAAGCGCACGGGTCTCGGCCACGGCTGCGGCATCGGCCCCACCCTTGGCGCCATCGGCAAAAGCGTGGATCAACGGCACGCCATTTTCGCGCAGGCACGCCAGCGCCCGGGCCAGGTGCGCCGGCCTCGCGTAGGCAAAAAGAACGACCGGGATCGGGTCCGTCATGGGGTGGCGGTCTAATCGCGGTGGACAAACGACCAAGCGTGCCGCATTAAACTCTCGGTGTTGGGGCCGTCGGGAAACACGAGCGGAGGCTAAATAAGGCAGGGAATATATTGCAACGACCGATTCTTCTTAAGGGAGCATACATGGTAAGCTACCATTCACAATCAACCTCCGCGCAGGCGCAAAAGCGCCTGCCTAAGATGCATCGGCAAAAAAGATTCTATCTATATTCCATATTTTTCTTAGCGGCATTTTTCTTCTACGGCTTTTATAAGGCTTGCCTCGGGATGGACTTTACCGACGAAGGCGCGTATCTGACCTGGCCGCTCAGGCTTCTTTTCGGAGAAAAACTTTTTTCATCGGAAATAGTAACCCTGGTGAGGCCGATGGAGCTCCTTTTGATCTGGCCCTTGAGGCTTCATCCGTCCATGACGCTTTTCGAATGGAGAATGCTGGGATGGACGGGTCACGTGATGGCATTTTCTCTGCTCAGCCTTTGGCTTGTTCGCGCGGGAAACCCGCCGCTGCAAAGTTGGCTGATCGCGGCCATACCATGCTATGGCGACAACGCTCTGGCGATCGGGGCTCCCTCGTACAACACGATTTCGAGCGGTTCGTTGCTCATCTTTTTCTGTTTATGGACCTTTCCAGGCCGGTCCAGAACCCGGTCGGGTGTTGGACCCCAAATCGTCGCCGGGTTCTGCCTTTTCATCGCCACCGTTGCCTATCCTTCACTGCTTATTTTGGGGCCCGCTGTGCTTGTGGCGGACCTTATTTCATATCGTTTCGATAAGGAGGCCGCAGGCGCGACTGTTTCACCTCTCACGAGTCTCGCCTGCCCAATTGTTTTTTTTGTGAGCTGGTTGCTGCTGGCCACTGTCTTGTATTTCAGTGGCTCCGCTGACCTATGGGCAAAAAGACTGCCCTTGATCCTCGCTTCGACTCCGCTTAATGCCGCGCAAAGACACCCGCTGCAATTTTGTCGTGAACTCTTCGCTTATTTGGTTTCGTTCTCCCCCTTGTCGCCGCCTTACGCCGGATTGGCAGTAGCCACGGCGGCCGGCGTGATTGTTTTCCGGCGCAAAGGATCGATCGCTTCCGGCGAACGTGTGTCGGTTTTGTTTGGGATCGTTTCGGTTGCTGGTCTGTTGGTTTTCTATCCAAAAGAGCCATATTATCTCACCTCCTTTTTTACGTTGGCGGGCCTTGCCACCAGCATGGTGTACCTCTCGATTTCGACCCGCCTTGATTGGTCCCAGAACTCGCGACTGCTTTGCGCCGTTTCGCTGGGACTTGTCGCCACGATGATCTACGCGAGTTCCACGCATTATTTCAATCCGTGGCGGTCTTGGGTGTCGGGTGCCTTCGCGCTGCCTTTCTGCTTCAGCATCAGCCTGTCGCGTCTTTTGTCCCCGGCCGGCGAGCAATCTTTCTTTCGCCGCTTCGTCTCAACGGCCGTTCTTACCGCCGCCGTCATTGTTTTGGCGTGCGCCAATTTCAATAATGTTTATCGCGACGGGTGCCCGGGTCGATTGAGCGCTGAATTCTCGGGCATTCCCAAGCTCGCACACATAAAGTCAACTCCGACGCGGGTTGCTGGCATCGAAAGCTTATATGTCTATCTCAAGCCGAAGCTTGTTTATGGTGAGCCTTTGCTAGTTTACGACGATTGCCCGTTGCTGTATTTCATTCTCGATGCCAAGCCAGCCTATGGTTTGGCGTGGGCGGTAAGATTCAACGTTCCGCCCGCGACGTTATTAGCGCTAAACCGGGAATTTACTTCCCGGCCGTTACCACGATTCGCGGTTCGCACCATGATCGATATCTCTAGCGACGATTGGGATGGAACTCCGGCTGAAACCTATCAAAATTATCCCTTGAATGACAGCGTGGTGGCCCACTACCAATTGGATAAGACAATTTTCCCCTTCGAAATATGGAGGTTGAAGCAGAAGCACTGAGGCCTGGTCGCGCATGCCAGCGGCGCGGGTGCCGGCAAGAACGACGAAGACCCGGCTATGGTCGTAAAAAATAACGCCAGCCGTTGATCGGCAATAACAGCGCCCGGGTTTGGCTCGCCGCAGCGACACGTGCCGCCGGATGCAGATACGATGAAATCCATGCTGCTGTAGCCTGGCTGACGACCGTGGCGGTAGCCGCTCCAATCGCCCCGATCCGTGGAATTAATATCAGATTAAGTACGATATTTGTCAGCGCGCCCGCTGCCGTTGCGGCTAAATAAAAACCCGTGAGGCCTTCATTAACAAGAAACTGTCCACGAGCCACGCCGATAAACACGAATAAATTAGCCCAGGCGTGCACGGCGAGAACCGGCGCCGCTTCACGATAGGCGGCTCCATAAGCCAACTGGATAATCCAAGGCGCCATCAAAGCCATCGGCAGGGCCAGCGCATAAGCGCAGCCTGCGCTCAAATCGTAGTAACGCTGAAAGCTCGCCTCATAATTTGTCCGATCCGTGGCGCGTTGGCGCAGCAAAGCCGGCAGAAGGCTCGAGGCCATTGCGACTGGTAAGAAATAACCTATTTCAGAAAGCCGAACCGCTGCCGTATAGACGCCAACCGCCTTTTCGCCCGCCATGTTCCGCAGCATGACAGCATCGATTCGCATATAAATCAGCACCGCCATGCCGCTGAGTAGCAAGGGCCACGACTGGGTCAGCAAGTCGCGGCACCAGGTCAGGCTGGCTGAGCGCCATTCCAAGCGCAGGCCTTTGTTTCTAGCCAGGCCGATCAAGATCATGCCCGCACAGGCCGATTCTAGCACCGCGACAACGGCGAACGCCGTGATCGGCGCGTGCCAAAGGATCATGGCAATTCGGAGCAACGCGCCGATCGCATATGCGCCAGCTTGCGCCAACACCGAGACTCGCGCCCAAAGCCGCGCCTGAAACCAATGATCCCAGCTCAGCCACACGGGTTGAAACAATAGCAGGCCAAGAATAGCCATTAACCGGCGCTCGACAGCGTTATCGACAAATAACCAGGTAACCAACGCGAGGCTCGCACCGGCCACCAAGACGGCGGCCAAGCGAAGCATCACCGTTGTCGCCAGCACGGCGGACTCCTCCTTCGGCTGAGAGATCAAGTGTCGCTTGACCACCGCCTCTAACCCCAATTCAGGAATCACCCCGAATAATGTCACCCACGCCATACAATAATTGAGCGTGCCAAAGCGCACCGGGCCGAGATATCGTGCCACCCAAAGGCCAACGATGGCAGTGAACATGAGGCGAGCCAGTTTTTCGGCTACTAACCATCGGAAATTATTCGCAGCGGCCCTGACGCCGGGACGGGCGAATACCTCGTTAAATGTTTGCCATAAGCGTGGCCAAAAATTCGCCATCATCAGGGGCCAGGCTTCCAGATGCGCGCACCTAACGCCACCCAAAAGGGAAATCCAGTATCTCACAGCCGAGATGATTTTGCCGAATAATCCGGTTCAAAACGCACGTCCTGCGCCTTTTTAGCGCGAATCGCCCCGGCGCAAATAAGAAAGCGGCGGCCTTTCGTTGCCACAATGCTTATTCCGAGCGATTGATTTTGAGCGAGCAGTTGTGATTCCGCGCGCAAATTTTAAAACAACGAACCTGTTCCTACCCGCCAGAATGTCATTGATCATCCATCGTCCGTGATGTTCACTCGCCTTATCATAGGGTCCGACCATGGGCTCGCGTTTTGATGACGATAATGTCCCAGCCGTATCTTTCCGCAGTTATTACGTGCTTCAACGAAGAGAATACAATCAGTCTGTTCATTGAATCGCTGATTGTCGCGTTGGATCGAACGCAGCTTGATTACGAGATCATCCTCGTGAACGACGGCTCTGCGGACCAAACGTTCGCGGCGATCAGCCGGCTCTTCCAGTGTCATGCCAGCATTGTTGTGGCTCTGGATTTGATGAAGAATGCAGGCCAAGCGGCGGCGATCACAGCCGGGCTGGCTGAAGCGAAGGGCAGTTACATACTAACCATGGACAGCGATCTTCAGCTTATTCCCGACGAAATCGAGCTGTTTATCGCCGCGGCCAAGGCGGGCGCTGATATGGTAAATGGCTACCGCGTGCACCGTCAAGACGCCCTCAACCGCAAATTGCCCTCCGCGGTTGCGAATTGGGTGATGCGACGGGTGGCAGGAACGGAGCTGAGGGATTTCGGCTGCTCTTTTCGCCTCATAAATCATCGCCTCATTCAAGCGTTTGAACTTGGGCCGGGCAAAATATTGAGCATTCCTTTGCTGGTTTCCCGCGTCGGCCGGATCGTGGAGGTGCCGGTGAGCCATCGCGCCCGCGCGCGCGGCAAGTCCGGCTGGAAGTTCCAAAAACTCTGGCGTTATCACACCGACAACATGATGGTATTTGCCGAACCTGTTTTTCAATGGACAGGTCTTGCTTTGCTCGGTGTGGCGGCCCTGATCATCTTGCGAATCCTGCTTGATCCGCTGCTTCACTGGATATTTCTGGGTTCGGTTACAAACGGATTGATCCTGAATGCTATTGTAGCCGCCGCCCTGGTTGTGACTGGACTGCTGTGTATAGTCGGTGAATTCGTTGTGCGCTGCCACCGAAGCGTGCTGGCTCGTCCGGCCTATATAGTCAGGGAAAGATTGGACCGCCAGGTTTCGTGATGTTGTTTGAGCTTTTCTTCCACTTCGGGTATATGCGAGTCGGTCAATGTCGTCAGTTCACAACCGCGGCCGGTTTTTTCTTCGTCTACGACGTCCCCTTGCGGAAGCATGGCACTCGCCGGCAACATGACGATATCAATCACCACAATATAGGCCGGCCCTATATGAGCGGCCAGGACGTTGTGTTTTAGGACATGGGAGGCGCCGTCAGTTCGTTTGACTGCGCAAGCGCCTCTCCAGTTCAAGCACGTCCCGTTTTCGCTGCTTGATCTTTTTCGCCGGGATCCCCGAGTAGACACCAAAAGATTCACAATCCCGGGTTACCAAACTGAGCGCCCCCACGGCCGCTCCCTCTTGCAGGGTCACACCCGGCAAGACGACTGAACCGGATCCAATTATGACATGTTTGCCCAAAAAAACGTCGGCCGCCACGACACCCGAAAACGCTTTCGGCACCGTCGGGTTGGTCAAGGTGGCTCCTGAGTAATCATCATTACTGGAATACACCGACACCCTCGAAGATAATCCTGAAAAATCTGCCATTTCAATCCGGCCTGCTCCGATCAACAGACAATATACCGCGATGTGAACATAATCCCCCAGCACGATTCCTGCCGTGCCTGCTGACAACACACAGAAATCGTCCACGCGCACGTTATTTCCAATCCGGATATTGGCACAGTTATAATAAGACGCCTTGTCCGATAAAAGCACCTTCTGCCCCACCGCCGCAAAGCCCATCGCTTTAATCTGCTCTAGGGTCAGCCAGGCCATAGGTTATCCCTTAATGAGATTGATGACTCGCGCCTGTTCCTCAGGGCTCAAATCAGCATAAATCGGCAAGCATAACACCTGCTGCGCGACTTGTGAGGCCACCGGCAGGTGGGCCGCTGCGGCCGAAGGCAGGCCGCGGTACATGGGCATTTCGCTAACCAGAGGATAAAAATAGCGGCGCGCATGGATGTTGTGCTGGCGCAGCCGTTCATACAGGGCGTCACGGCTAAGCTTATAGTCCAGCCCGACTAAAATTGGAAAATAAGAATAGTTTCCAATGGTATCCGCTGGCTCAGGCAGGAAGCGGATGCTGGGCACATTGGACAACCCGGTGCGGTAGCGTCGATCGACTGCCTGCCGTTTTTGATCCCCGTCCTTGAGATACTGTAATTGCAAAAGCCCAAAGGCCGCCTGGACTTCGTTCATCTTGCCATTGATGCCCGGCCCCACCACGGTCACTTCGTCGGCAATGCCAAAGTTTTTAAGGTAATCGATGCGCTGTTTGGTTTTAACGTCGGGGGATGCGATTGCGCCCCCTTCAAAAGTGTTGAAGGTTTTGGTGGCGTGGAAACTCAGGACCGAGAGGTCGCCGTGTTTTGCTATACTCCCGCCCCGATAACGCACCCCAAAGGCATGGGCAGCATCGTAGATCACTTTGAGCCCGTAACGATCGGCAATGCGCTGGATCCGATCGACGTCGCAAGGGTTGCCATAACAGTGCACAGGCAGAATCGCCGTAGTTTGCGGTGTAATGGCGGCCTCGATCCGGTCCGGATCGAGATTCAAAGTCGCCGGATCGATATCGACGAAAACTGGCTTGATTCCGTTCCAAAGCAGGGAGTGCGCCGTCGCGACAAAGGTATACGGCGTGGTGATCACCTCGCCGCTGATACGCAAGGCCTGCAACGCCACGACCAGCGCAATCGTCCCGTTGGCAAACAGTGAAAGCTGGGGCACCTCCAGATAGCGCGTCAGGGCCGCCTCCAAATCCTGATGGAATGGTCCGGCATTAGTCAGCCACTTGTTCTTCCATATCTGCTCCAGATAAGGAATGAAGGCCTCCAGTGGCGGCATATACGGCTGCGTTACGTAGATCGGCTTGGTGGCATTTTCCATGAGGTTAAATTTGACCACTGCGGTCACAACATTGCCCTTACGGTCAAAGGCGTCAATCGCCGTCACAGCCAACTCACAAGTGATAAACCAGGCATGGGCACACCACCAGATCGAAGTCCCGTCGGTTCAGGTGCGCAGAACCATTGCACCGTAGGAAAGGCCGCCGCCAAAGGCGACGAGGCAGATGGTCCTTCCCGCGGGATCGGCTTGGTCGCGCATTTCATCGAGCGCCAGTAAAAGTGAGGCCGAGGCGGTGTTACCCCGGCGCGCAAGGTTGGTGACAAGCTTTTCCACGCCGACCCCACAGCGACGGGCAATTTCTTCGCAGATAAATTGGTTGGCTTGATGCGGGATGAGCCAGTCCAAGTCCGCCGGCTGCAGGCCGGCGCGAGCGAGCGTCATCTGCACCGCTTCGGTGCCTTTGGTAACTGCGAACTCGTAAACGGCTCGACCATCCATTTTGAAAAACGCGTCCCGTGGATTCTTCATCCGTGCATGGGGCAGACGCGCACCGCCTGCAGGAATCTGGATGAGCTCAGCACCCCTGCCGTCGGACCGGAGATAGGCTGCGGCAAAACCGACCGGTGCGTCGTCGGGCACTGTCGACAGCAAGGCAGCACTGGCACCATCACCGAAATAAGGATAAGTCGCAAAATCCTGGGGATCGAGGAAGCGAGAATAAATATCTGCAGATACCACCAGAATGTTTTGATAGACGCCTGCGCGCAGCATGCAGTCGGCAACATGCAAGGCAAATAGGCTGCCACTGCAGACAGAGTTCAGGTCAAAAGCAAACGCCTGCGATGCGCCAAGCGCAGCCTGGACGCTCGTGGCGGTGGCTGGGATCAATCGGTCGGGCGTGGAGGTGGTGAGGAGAATCGCGTCGAGCTGCCCGGCAGGGAATCCGGCTTTGGCCAGACAACGTTGCGCAGCCTTCAGCGCCAGATCAGAGGTCGTTTCGCCAGGACCAGCATAATGACGGAATGCAATGCCGGTTTTCTGCTGGATCAGGGGCAGGCGCTCTGCGGGAAATTGGGTGAGCGCTGAGTTGGGTATGGGATCGCCAGGCACCCAGCTGCCGGTCGAGATGAGAGCGGCTTTCATAATGTGAGAAGTAAAGGCCGTCTTACTGGTTTAGCTGCGTGGCCAGTTCCTTTAACGTCGTCTCATCCGTGAGGGTAAAATTACTGGAATCCAATCCATACTCGGCATTGATCGAGAGCTCGAGGTTAACGCTGTTCATGGAATCCCAGCCAGGGATTTCCTTGAGTTGCGTTTGTGCGGTCAGGAGGAAACTTGCATCCAACCCGAATGTTGAACGAATGACTTGGCCCAGTTTTCCCATAAGATTTTATTAAAGATATCGAAAGGGTCCGTCCACGTTTATAGGTATTTATTTAGTGAGCTGTTTCCGCGCGCAATTCCTGCCCTTTTTCCAAGGCCATGCGGGCGAGGCGTTCCTCGCCATTCAACGCACTGGCCTGCGCCAGCATCAAAAGAAAATCGGCGCGATCTGCCTTCGAAATATTCCCGTGGGAGGAAGCCATCGCCTGCAGGTAAGACGACAGCGCCTCAGCGGGCTGTCCTTGCGCGACCAAGACTTGCGCCAGTTTAAATCGCGCCGGATAATAATCCGGCGAAACCTGCAGCGCGGCCCGAAGATGATCCGCGGCATCCGCCCATTCAAGGTTTTGTGTCTTCTGCAGGGCGATGCTCTCATGCTCATGCACCAAACCGGGCACGGGGCTCGCCAGCCCCCGCAGACTGGCTTCTTGGACGGCAGCATGCTCCGCCTGATCGATGGCCGGGCCCTGGTCATCCAGCTCTTTCGAAAAGGGAAACTCCTTTATCCCCTCTTCACAGGCGGCCCGAGCCTCATCAAATCGACCTTCAAGTTCAAGCTGATTGGCCCGCATATAATAGAGATGTTCTTTTTCGCTATCTGGCTCCGAGAGCTCGCGCAAGGCCGTGGGGAAAAATATCCGTGAATTTTCCCAGCCGCCAAGCCGTTGCCGGCTCAGGACAAAAAAGCCGCACAAAATCGCCATGAAAACCATCAGGGCGGTTTTTCTCAGACACGGTTTGGCCCACCCCGCCAGCATCACAGCCAGGGCAATGGTCCACGGCAGTGACGCCAGATAACTGCTGCGATCGTTGAGAAAATAGGGCGAATCGAACAAGCCAGCCATTGGCAGCATAAGGAACAGATAGGCCGCTCCCACCGCCCAGAGGCCCGACCGCCGCGAACTTTTAACCGCGAAACACGCCCAAGCCGTGCCAGCCAGGGCCATCACGCAAAGCCAAAAAATCCCGTCGCCACCCACCGGCGATTTGAGGGAATTAGCCACCAGTCTTGCTGGGAACGGCCACCAGGGCTTCCACAAATTATAACCTTCGCCATACACCAGATGCTCCATTCGAACCGGAAAAGTCAAAGGCGCCAATGCAGCCGGCCGGACCCAGCGCGGGCCGGCATGGAGCGCTGCGGACAGCGTCATGCTGCCAAACAGGATCGAGACCAGGCCGAACCATCCGAGAACCTTCAGCATGGCCGGCCTGAATTCCCGCCACCAGCCGGGACCCCGACCGGCGCGTTGCAAGCGGGCGGCCTCCCAGCACAACAGGACGGCCGGATAGGCCAGGGTCACGGGATAAGTGGAAACCGATAGCAAATAAAATCCAGCCGAAGCCCACCATCGCAAGCGCCCGGACCGCGTTCCCTCTTTGCGCCTTATATACAAATAGAACGACCCAAGCAAAAAAAACAGGGCCTGCACATACAAATAGCCGGAGGCCCAGGCCACTAATTCTACTCTCAATGGATGCCAGGCCCACCATGCGCCGGCCAGCGCGGCCGAAATCACCGCCCATGATCCGCCGGCCGGCCGCGGCCCAAACCTCATGATGACTTCGTGGCAAATTGCGATCACCAGCAAAGCATTGACTCCATGAAGCAGCAGGCAGGCCCAATGGTAACCACGGGGATCCAGTCCAAACAGCCCGTATAAAAGTGAAAAACCCGCCCAGCCGGTCGGGACATAGCGGCGCATGTAGCGGGTGTCGGTCAACATCCAATGCACCGTGGTGTCATCAAACCGCCCGAGGTGGGGATTCAAATATATATTAATATCGTCATCAAACCGGATGAATTGGAAATGGCGCACGGGCCAGAAGGCCGCCATCGCAATGAACCACACCAGGCACACCGTCGCGGCTGAAACCCCAATGCCCCTCCCTCGGGCCGCCCGCGGTGAAAAATCTCGTGCTGCTGGACCCATGGCCGATCAATCACAATTAAGAACTCATGGCAGTTTCATGATGAGATTATTAACCAACGCATCTTGATCCTTGAACGGAGGCTTCCCCACGCCGTCGGGTGCGTGCACATTGGTCATATCCACATCCACCAGCCGGCTGATGCGAGATATCCGATCAGGGACAAACCTTTTTTCGGCAATAGTTTCCATCTTGAATCCATCGCCAAGCACGGCGGGATCGTCCTCAACATATTTTCCCGAACCATAGTCCATTTTAAATCGCTGAAATATAATAATTTCTTTATATATTCCTTCGTCCAAGCACTCCTTGAGTTGCCACCGGCCCAGCGTGGCCGCCGCGATGGAAACGGCCGGCATGCCATGCAGGATCGGCCCAATGCATGAGCCGGTGACGGTCAGTGTGCTGGCGGGATCCTTGTGCGCCAAGTACTCGAACAACCACGAGTATTCCCTGGCCGTGAGTATATGATTGGTTTGGAAATGGCGTGTCGACGACGGTGCGGCAAACAAAACAATCCACATCCCGGCAATCACCAGCGTCCACTTGGGCAGGAGCCGGGTTTTCAGGAATTCACCCGCGATCCGGAGGGTCAAAATTACCATCAAAAGCTGCAGCGGAAGCGAAAAACGGGAGACGATGGGATCATCCCAGTGGCCCCAAAAAACGCACAACGCCACAATCGTATTCAGACAAGTCACGACAAAAATAAAAAACAGCACAAGGTCTTCCTTGCGCTGTAAAAACCATCCTTTAATTTTTTGCCCGGCTAAAAATATAAAAAAGGCCATGCCAAGAATGCCAAGCACCGACAATAAAACCGAGTTCGTGTTATCGAAGCTGGGATAAAACAAATAAAACATGGCTACTTGCGCGTTATCCAACAGGTAATGCACCGATATAAAGGCCTGGCCCGGCTTGGTCTGAAAAAAGAACGCATTCGACAGGAAAAATTTATTCACCAGCAACGGCGTGAGGATCATTACCGGGGAGAATGCGGACAGCCAGGTTAACGTGATCCGTTTCTCCAGGAGCCATTTGCAGAATACGACTACTGGCACGACCAGGATATAGAGGATCGACTCATACCTCACCTGGGCAAGCAGCACGGCGGCGAGGATAAAAAGATCCAGGCCCTGTGTCCCCGGGGATCGAAAGTAAAATCGTCCCAGGAAATACAATGTCAGGATCATGACCAGATTCGTCAGTTCCAGGCCACCCGCGGTTGCATTTTGAGCCAGCAACGGCAGCCCTGCCAGGATCAATACTCCCAGGCACCCAAGACGTTCCCCGCCGATGGTGAAGCCAAAGGCATAGACGAGCAGCAATAGCGCCGTCGCCATGCAGGCATTGACATAGAAGGCGTTCTCCGGCCGGTATCCGGTAAGGTCATGCGCCAGCGAAATGATAAATGAAAAAAAGAACGGCCGCTTGTCCAACCCGGAATACATAATATAAAGGCGGCCATCAAAATAGTTGCCGCGCGCCGGGTAGGTTGGTTCCCGGTCAAAGTGCATATTCCGCGCCACGCCGGAAATGACAAATTCATCAAAGAGCACCTTGAATTCGCGCGGTTCGTGGGCCTGAAGATAGACTCCGGCCAGAAGAACGCAAAGCAGGCCGGCGCGATGCGCCTTGCACAATTTCAGGATCCCGCTCATCGCCGGCAACTGCCTCACCAGCAGGCTGACAAAGCCGGCAAAGGTCAGGGCGATGGCCCAATAGCCATATTTTACTATTAATCCCGCGGCCGCGGACTGATCAATGGTTCGGAATCTTGCCGCAAGTACCAGCCCGGTAGCGGTGATTAAAAGAGCGAGCTGTATTATATTCTTACGACGCATATACGTGCTATTTAGCTAATCCTGCAGGCAGGAAAGGCCCGATTGATCCAAACGGCCAGTCTTTTTCACGGCCCGGCACATTCCGGGGAAAAGTGGAGTGCAGATTGAAGGAGTCTTCCCCGCTCTTTTTCCGGCCATTTCCATCCAGGTTGAAAAACCTCTTTTAGGGTTGGCTTCCCGGGCTTTCACGGCACCCGACTCGAGCCAATCAAATCCTGCCAATCGTGGGGCGAAAACAATTGCCTGACCTCACATCCACCATCTTTGCTCCCTGCTCGCTTGAGGCCTGGGGTTTTATAAAAAAAGAAGCCGTTTTCCTGGGAAAACGGCTTCAGCAAAATAGCAAAATTATTACATGTTAAATGTAACGACCGTGCCGTCGGATTCGCTAACCGAGAGCTGGGTCAGCGCGCCAGTAATGGCGGTATATCCAGAGTAGGTTTCTCCATTTATTTGGGAGATCGGCCTGATGTATTTGTCTGTGGCGGTTCCTTCCAGTTGGCTTTCGGCAACCTGGGAAGAGCCTTGTTCCATCATGTATTGCTGTGCTCCGGAAGCAACCTGACGAAGATTGTTGACGATCGCCTTATAACGCGACGTGTAACGCACTTTATTGAAGGCGGGAATGGCCATGGCAGCCAAGAGGCCGATGATGACCACGACTATCATAATTTCCACGAGGGTGAAGCCCTTCGCGGGGTATTTGTGACTTTTATTCATGATGCTGAATTTTTGATGATGATGTATGATGTAGTTTATGCGAGGCCCGCGAAAGCAGGCGACCGTGCAGCCGATCAAATCCTATCGTAGTTGTAAGACAAGCATAAATTTTTACTTTATATGTTAGCTGAATGCAAAATCAATCTAGGGATAAATGCCCGAATGTCCCTTGGGAAACTCCTCCAATGCTTTTGTAAATTACTCCACACAAGCTCTAACCATATTTGCAAGGTATGCACAATTTTAAATTATGCCACAAATGTACACCTCGCTCGAATTTTAAAAAAAATGTAATGCGATCGATTATTTACCGCATTCTGCCTCTGAACCGGCTCAGTTTTACAAAAAAATGCGCCTAATTGTCTCACATGATCTTCAATAATTAGACGGATCAGAGATACGGCGAGCACCATCAAGCATACCGAAGGCCTCGCAGGAAACTTTTCTATTTGCTGGTTCTACGCCTCGCCGCCGGTTTTTTGGCAGCTTTTCTCTTGGGCTTGGGTGCAGCGAGCAGTTTTGAGGTCGGCACTTCGTCGGCGTCTTTCCACAAGTTTTCCAACGCGAAGCGCGCTCGCGTTTCGCGCGTGAAGATGTGCACCATCACGTCAAAGACGTCCACCACGGTCCAGCCGCTTTCCTGGGCCGACTCGATCCCCAGGATATGCGCCCCGACCCCATCGAGCGCCTTCTCCAATTCGATCCGCAACGCGCGCATATGCGGTTCGGACGTCGCGGTCGCCAGCACCAGGCAGTCGGTGATCGATGATTGGGCGCTCACGTCCAGCACGCGCAAATCCTCCGCTTTTTTTTCGTCAAGGGCGCGGCAGCAAAGCTGCGCCAGGCTGATGGCGGCGGTCGGTTTGGCGGATTTTTTCATAGGCAACCTGTTAGGGTTGCCGATAGAGGCCTTTTTCCTTGATATAGACAACTGTCTTGTGCGGCACGAAATAATCGAGCGGCAACCCGCGCCCCACCCGTTTGCGCAGCTCGGTCGAGCTGATCTCGATCGCATGCCCCGTACAGCGGTGTAGCCGCAGGCCGGGAATGGCCGGTCCCTCATTCGCGGGCTGCCCCGGTCGATCAAGGAATATGAACTCGATCAACGGCGCGAGTTCATGGATGTCCTTCCATAAATGCAGCTGTGGGAGCTGGTCGCCGCCAATGATCCAGAAAAGCCGGTCGTGGGGGAACTGCGCACGAAAATGCCGCACGGAGTCGATCGTGTAGCTCACGCCCCCTTTGGTCAGCTCGTAGTCGGAAACCTCAAAGCGCCGGTCCTCCCCTACCGCCGCACGCAGCATCGCCAGCCGGTCCTTGGGTGAAGACTGCGCGTCATGCGGTTTGAGCGGCGCCTGCGCCGCTGGCACGAAGAAAAGCCGGTCGAGTGAGTAATGCTCGCAGGCATCTTGCGCAGCGCACAAATGGCCGAAGTGCACCGGGTCGAAGCTGCCGCCGAAAAAACCTATTTTCACTCTCATTACGCTGGGCGGTGCCCTCAATCCCGGCAAGGTTCATTTCCCATGGCAGGCGGTTAGCAAGCTGTTGACGCTCATGCCTGCCGCCGCCAACGATGGCCACAGGCGTGCGCCCGGGTGGCGGAATGGTAGACGCTTGGGACTTAAAATCCCCTGGCCGTAAGGCCGTGCCGGTTCGAGTCCGGCCCCGGGCACCAAGCATCGCGGTGCGATGCTTGCCCTCCGAAGCCCTTTCGACAAGCTCAGGGTCCCGAGCGAAGTCGAGGGACTCGAAGAGCGAAGGAGGGTAGCCACGAACGCCCAACATCGAAGGCTGAGCTCCAACCCACCGCCCACCCCGCCTGTCTCGGCGGAGCCCCGAGCCAGTCGATGGGCCAAGGAGGGTCACTCTTCAATCCAGCGACCGCCACAGATACCAACTCGCCACCGACCGGTACGGCTGCCAGCGCCGCGCGTGTTTCAAGATGGCCTCGGGCGTGGGATCTTTGCGTTTCTTGTAGAGTTTCTTGAAGCCGGCCCGGATTGCAAAATCGCTCGTCGGCATCACATCGGGCCGGCCGAGGTAAAAAATGAGCAGCATGTGCACCGTCCACGGACCGATGCCCCGCACCATGGTCAGCCGCGTGACCAGGTCCTCGTCGCCCAGTTTGCGCGCCTCCTTCAGCGACGGCACGGTGCCCTCAAGGCACTTGGCCGCAAGATCGCGCACGGCGAGCAGCTTGTTGGCGGAAAGGCCGGCCCCGCGCAATGCGGCATCGGAAGCCCGGGCCAGCGCCTCCGGACTCGCCCCGCCATGCCGGGCCAGCTCGACCAGCACGCGCCCGAGAATCGTCGCCGCCGCTTTGGCGTGCAGTTGCTGGTACACAATCGAGCGCAGCATCGCCTCGAACAGGCTGTCGGCCGACTTCAGCTCCAAAGCCAGCGGTCCGACCCGGTCGATCAACGCGCCCAGCACCGCGTCGCTGGCGCGCAAATGCGCGACCGCCGCCACCCGATCGTAATTAAATTTTGGCTTCATTCTTAATGAAACAACCAAGTCCTACGAACAACTTTTTGAGGCACTGTAGCTGGACAGTTCAGATGCGCAGATACATGCCGGATGATTTCGGCATTTCGGAGAAATTGAAACCATAACGCTCATAAAAATGCGGCGTGCCGTGGTCTGCCATCAAACTGACATACGCGGTCTTGGGCGCATGGGTATGAAGATATGCCATAATCGCTCGCATGATCATGTCTCCAACACCCTTTTTCTGATGCGTAGGAATAACCGCAATATCAGTAACTTCAAAAAAACATCCACCGTCGCCTATCACCCGCCCTATTCCAATCGGTTGGTTTCCATGAAAGGCAATCACAGAAAACAAGCTGTTTGAAAGACCTATGCGTGCAGCTTCCTCGGACTTGCGGGACAAACCAGCTTCAAGCCGGATGTTGATATAGTCGCGCACACTTGGAACCTGTTGTTTAAGGGTATAGCTTGCGCACATATCTTTGCTAAGCCTCACCAATGATCTGCACGAGGACAAGCCCGGCATCACCGCCCTACACCGCCCGCGGCAGCAGGAAGAGCAGCACGGCCAGGAAATGGCAGGTGCTGCCGCCAAGCACGAATGTATGCCACACCGCGTGATGATAACGCAGCCGGTGCCACCGATAAAAAACTACGCCGACCGTGTAGCAAAGTCCGCCGGCCAACAGCAACCATAGCCCGCCCGCCGGGACATTCGCCACCAGGGGATCGATCGCGACGACAATCAGCCATCCCAGGAAAAGATAGGCCAGCGTCGAAACCAGCCGGTAACGTTCGCCGAAGACGAGCTGAAATACCGCACCCGCACCGCACAATCCCCAAACTATGCCAAAGAGCGTCCATCCCCAGGGACCGCGAAGATTCGTCAGGAGCAGGGGCGTGTAGGTGCCGGCAATGAGCACGAAGATCGCCGCGTGATCCAGTTTCCGGAAAATCGCCTTCCCTCTCACGCTCCGACGGGAATGATAGAGCGTCGAGACGGTATAAAGGGTCAGCAGGGCGAGCCCGAACACGGTGAAACTGACCACATGCCATGCATCGCCACGCAGGCTGGAAAAAATGATCAACAACGTGAGTCCCACGATACTCATCACGAGGCCGATTCCGTGCGTCACCCAGTTCGCGATCTCTTCACCTCGCGTATAAACGGATATGGCCGGCGCCCCCGCTTGGGCTTCCGGCTTGCGCTCAGCCGACGCGCGCACGCGCCGTCGCTGCACGACGCGATCGGCCCAACCGTCGAGCCAGCGAATCAATTTGCGCGGATGCGGGCTGCGAAATTTGTCCGGCGTCCATTCCTCGCCATCCGCATAAATGGTCTGCGGGATCACGCAGGTCCCGAAGGTCCAGTCGGCAAGCGGCAGCCCAAAATAGCCGGAAATCGATTCATTGCAATCGGTCACGGCGTGGTGGCGCAGGTGGAAGGCATAGGCCGGGCGCCAGAACCTGCCCCAGCGCGGATGCACGATCAGCGGCTCCCATCTCTCAAACGGCCAATGATTGATGGCATGAAGCACCTCGTAAAGCGTGAGCGATGACGCGACCGCCGCGAAACCGGAGAGAAACCACGGAAACGACGGAAACAGCCATTGCAGCAAGGCCAGCAATGGCGACAGCACGACCGCGAACACGGCCAACGAGTACCACGGAAAAAACGATGCTTCGCCCTGCTCGGGTTCGACGATCGGGAATTTGTTCTCGATGAATAAAATTCCGCGGCCATCGCGCGTCTGCTTCCGCGCGATGTGCGTGAGCGCGTGATGCAACGTGTGCTGCCGGTAAAGCCGGCGCAGAAAGGGAATCGCCGGCATGTGCAGCACGTAGCGATGGAAGAAATACTCCACATAACAATTCACCAGGCTGACGATAAAAAATGCCACGACACCCTTCCCCATCGGCGCGAGCAATTGCTCCATCCAGACGTCCGGCACGAAGAGCCGCAGCGCGGTGAGCAAGCCGGCGAGTGTGGCCAGGATGATGAGGGCAAAAAGCGGGAGTGAAAACTCCTCGTGTTCCGCTTCAGGTGTGGCAGGGGACTGGGCCATGAGCGTCCTTTGAGTGTACGCGCGACCCCGCCAAATGGCGAACTTTGTTTTACCCCAAGGCAGGTCTTTAAATCATGCCTCCTCCGGTCATCCTTCGCTTCGCTCGGAACGATAAGCGTGAGCGCCAGCTTGGGTGGAGCGCGTTGACCTCAACGCGCTTGGAGCGGCTTGGGGTCAAGTCGCTCCACCTTGTTGGGTGCCGGCATACGTCTTCAATATTCTTAAACCACCCAAATCAGCCTTTAGAATTGCCTCGCGGCGAACGGGCGATTGGTGAGGCTTTTCAAAAAACCATTCCATTCCCTCGAAAACCTCAAACCTCCATTCCGGAAGTTCATCTCCATGGGCCCATGTCCCGCGGATTGTCTTCATCGGGTCTTTTATCGCGGCGGCAACTTATCTCGGCGCTTTTTTCTGGCGGTTTGGAAGCCTCGATAACTGGCCCAGCAGCGAAAGCTATGTGCTGCTCGCGCGCAATCTTTCCACCGGCCATGGATTTTCATTGGACGGAGCGCACCCCACGGCACTGCGGCCACCGCTCTATCCCTTGATTCTTTCTGCCACGATGCGCGTGACCGGAGACCACTGGTTCCTGGCCACCTTGCTCCTGCAGGCATTGGGTGCTGCGATGTGTCTCGTGATGGTATTTGGCCTGGCGCGGACCATCTGGCCCCAGTCGCGAGCCCCATGGTTGAGCGTCGGATTGTTGGCCATTCACGGCCAGTTCATGTTTGAAATGCTGAGCCTGCGCGAAACCGTCTGGTTCACCCTCGCCCTCCTGGGAGTTGCCTGGCTCCTCCTTAAGCGGACACCGCACGCCGCAAGCACCGTCGCGCTCGGGGGGCTTCTCGCGAGCCTTTATCTGCTTCGTCCCACCGGGCTCATGGTGTGTGGCGTCACCATCGCTCTTTTGGCGTGGAAGGCCGTATCCATGCAGGCCGGCGCCATTCGGAATCTCGTAATTACCCTGGCGACGAGTGCGATCTTGGTCGCGCCCTGGCAGGCGTTCACCTGGCGAAATTTCGGGGCACCCGGTTTTTTCCCGACCAGTTCCAGCGGATACAATCTCGCCAAGGGCGCCGATCCGGACCTTGCCGTGGTGACCCCTTGGATCGATGCCGATACGCTTGATCCACGGGTTCGTGAATTAACCTGGCCGATTCCAGGGAACGAAGAGCTCGTGACGGACAAAGCCTTTAAGCAGATCGCGATCAAATTGATCAGCAAAAACCCCAAAAGGGTTGTTTATCGGTCGATGGCCAGCGCGGTCGAGTTTATCTCCCCAATGCCCATCCCGCTCGGCACGGGTACACTCAAACAAACCGACCACGGACCAACGATCGAAAACTTTCGGCCGGATTGGGAGGAGATTGCCTTCACGCCGGTCGTGATCCTGTTGCTCGTGAGTGCGGGTGGCGGACTCAAATGTTTATTGTGCCGAAAGGAAGGCCCGTCGTTCTTTGGGCTGTGGATGGCGCTCGTCTTTCTTTCGTTCCTCACCGTCCACGCCCTGACCTTCACCAAGACGCGTTATCGCCTTCCACTTGATGCCCTGCTGGCGGTTCCGGCCGGCGCCTGGCTGGCCGGATTCAAACGGCAGCCGGGGGGCAGGGGCCCTGATGAAATGAGAGAGACTGGTTGAAGGGCTGCCGTGGCCGCCATGGCGGAGGCTGCCCTCCTTCGCTCTGCGAGCTTCCGCCTTCGCCAAGGCTACGGCGAGACATCTCGCCATAGCTTTCGGATTCCGAAAGCGTCGGCGGATGGTGCCCAGGACAGGACTTGAACCTGCACGCCTTTCGGCAACGGCTTCTAAGACCGTCGTGTCTGCCAATTCCACCACCCGGGCGGGGACGAATTTTCAATCCAAGATTGCCGATTCCAGCGGGGAGGACGCAAGGGGGAAAGGCTGAAGGACTGAAAAACTGAAAGATTTGGTCACGGTATTCGGCTCGTTTTTTTCCGCCCTTCAGTTTTTCAGCCTTTCAGCCCTTCTCCCAGCCAGTCTCCCATGCGCGCGTAGGTCTCGATGTGCTGCGCACTTTGTTCGACGAGGTCACCATAGAAAGCGATACGCCCGGCCTGAAACAGCGTGATGACACACGAGCCGCCAAATTTGAACAATCCCTTCTCCTCGCCTTTCGCCACCGCGCGACCAGGGACGTGGGTTTGCGTGATGCTGCCCACGGCCGTCGCGCCAACCTCGATCATCGCCACCGGGCCGAAACCCGGTGACTCGATCAGCGTGACATAGCGTTTGTTTTGCACGAGGTAGCGCACGTTGCGCCGCAGTGCGACCGGGTTGACCGAGTAAAGCCAGCCGTTGATCAGCCTCGCCCGATCCGGCACGCCCGCGCACGGAAAATGAAACCGGTGATAATCGACCGGCGCCAGCCGCGAGATGGCCATCGCGCCGCCGGCAAAACTTTCCGCCAGCGCGGCGTCGCCGAGCAATTCGGCCAGGGAAAATTTTTCGCCCTTCAGATAAAACCCATCGGCGGCATCCACGTCGGGAAATACCAGGTGCCGCCCGTCCGCCGGCAGCACGGCCACGTTGTCGCCACCCATGATCGGCCGCGTGCCGGGCTTGAGCGCGCGGAAGAAAAATTCGTTAAACGAGCGAAATGTCAGCGCCGATTTCGCAAATTCATCCACATTGAGATTATAGCGCACAATGAACGGCAGGACGTTCCGCGCGCTCCCCTTGGTATTCATGCGCATGCCATAAATGCGAGAGAAGATGGCCCGCCGCACGAGCAGCCAGAGAAAAAACCGCCCGGCGGGATTTTCGTAGGTGAACCGAAGCCACGGCTCACCATAGACCTGCTCGGTCTCGATTTTCTGGTGGTAGCGGTCGTGGAAGTGGATCGGCTGGACGGGCATGTCCCGGAAAGTCTCACGGCATGCTGCATGGGTGCAAAGCACAAAAACAATTTCACTTCGTGTTTATAACCGGGGTAGCGACCCCTGCTACATTTTCCGGATTCAATCTGTAGCCGGGGTCGCTGACCCCGGCATATTATTCAATGTTGGCTGCAGATTGGTCGAATAGTCGTGCTACAATCAACTCGTCGTGAGTGAACATCGACATCTCCAACGCCTCAAAGTTGTTTGGGCAAAGCAACCGGTCTTTTTTCTTACTATCTGCGTAGCCAAACGACGCCCATTGCTAGCAGTGCCCACCGCGCATGATATCTTACGTGATGAATGGCAGGGACTGCACGAACGCTACGGCTGGGCAATCGGTCGTTACGTTGTCATGCCTGATCATGTGCATTTCTTCGTGGCATCCGGATGGGACGAGGTAAAGCCGCTATCCCTCGCAATCGGGAAATGGAAAGAATGGACGGCAAAACGCATTTTGGCATTGGTCAATTGCGAAGCACCGCTTTGGCAACCAGAGTTTTTTGATCATCTATTGAGATCGGATCAGAAAAGTGGTCGTATATTCGAGAGAACCCCGTGTATGCCGGACTTGTCACGCGAGCAGAGGATTGGCCTTACGCTGGTTGGGTGGATTTTGAATGAATATGGCATCAATTGTAGCCGGCCTCGCTGAGGCCGGGCCGGGGTCAGCGACCCCGGCTACATAATTAACAACCCAGCTTACTTCATCACCAGCTCGTCGTCCTTGACCGAGAACTTCACTTCGCGGCCTTCGGCCACTTCGCCGCTGATGAGCGCGCGGGCCAGCTTCGTCTCGATGTGGCGCTGGAGAAAACGCTTGAGCGGACGCGCGCCGAAGACCGGATCGTAGCCTTTCTCGGCCGCCCACTCCTTCGCTTTCGTGTCGAGCGCCACCGTCACACGGCGGTCGGCCAGGCGTTTGTTCAGGTCGGCCAGCAGCAGGTCCACGATGCTCGTGATTTCTTCGAGCGTGAGCGGCTTGAACAGGATCGTCTCGTCGATGCGATTGAGAAATTCCGGCCGGAACGCCTTGCGCAGCTCCGTCATCACGCTCTCGCGCACGCTTTCGGGAATGGTGTCGCCCGTCACGCCTTCGAGCAGGTAGCGCGAGCCGATGTTCGAGGTCATGATGATGATCGTGTTCTTGAAATCGACCGTGCGGCCCTGCGCATCAGTGATGCGGCCGTCGTCGAGGACTTGCAGCAGGACGTTGAACACGTCCGGGTGCGCCTTCTCGATTTCATCAAAAAGCACAACGGCGAAAGGCTTCCGACGCACGGCCTCGGTGAGCTGGCCGCCCTCGTCGTAGCCGACGTAGCCGGGCGGTGCGCCAATCAGCCGCGCGACGCTGTGCTTCTCCATGTATTCGGACATGTCGATGCGCACCATCGCGGCCTCGGTGTCGAAAAGCGTTTCGGCCAGCGTCTTTGCCAGCTCGGTTTTGCCGACGCCCGTCGGGCCCAGGAAGATAAAGCTGCCGACCGGGCGGCGCGGATCCTTGATGCCGCTGCGCGCTCGCAGGATCGCCTCGGTGACCAGCGTCACCGCCTCGTCCTGGCCAATCACGCGCTCGTGCAGCACCTGCTCGAGGCGCAGAAGTTTTTCCTTCTCGCCCTCGACCAGGCGCGTGACGGGCACGCCCGTCCACTTCGCGACCACCTCGGCAATCTCCTCCTGCGAGACTTCTTCCTTGAACAGCGTCGTGGTGTTGCCGGCCTTCTCGAGTTTCTTCAACTCGGCCTCGAGCTGCGGGATTTTCCCGTGGCGCAGCTCGGCGACCTTGTTGAGGTCGTAGGCGCGTTCGGCTTTTTCCATGGCGAGGCGTGCAGCCTCGAGGTCTTCACGGATTTTTCTCACGCGACCAACCGAGGCCTTTTCCTTTTCCCAATGGAGCTTGATCGCCTTCGCCTTCTCGCGCGCCTCGGCGAGCTCTTTGCGCAATGTTTCAAGGCGGCGCTTGCTGGCATCATCCTTTTCCTTCGCCAACGCCGTCTCCTCGATCTCGAGCTGGAGCACGCGGCGTGTGAGCTCGTCGAGTTCCTGCGGCATCGAATCCATCTCGGTGCGGATCATCGCACAGGCCTCGTCCACGAGGTCGATCGCCTTGTCAGGCAGGAAGCGGTCGGAAATATAGCGGTTGGAAAGAATGACCGCGCTGACCAGCGCGTTGTCCTGGATGCGCACGCCATGGTGCAGCTCGAAGCGTTCCTTCAGGCCGCGCAAAATGGAAATCGCATCCTCGACGCTGGGCTGGTCGACCAGCACCGGCTGGAAGCGGCGTTCAAGCGCGGCGTCCTTCTCGATGTGCTTGCGGTATTCATCGAGCGTGGTCGCGCCGATGCAATGCAGCTCGCCGCGCGCGAGCATCGGCTTGAGCAGGTTGCCCGCGTCCATCGCACCCTCGGTCTTGCCCGCGCCGACAATGACGTGAAGTTCGTCGATGAAAAGAATGACCCGGCCGTCGCTGTCCTTGATTTCCTTGAGCACGGCTTTGAGCCGTTCCTCGAATTCGCCGCGATATTTCGCACCGGCGACCAGCGCGCCCATGTCGAGGGAGAAAATGGTCTTATCCTTGAGGCCCTCGGGCACGTCGCCGCGCAGAATGCGCTGCGCAAGGCCCTCGACGATGGCGGTCTTGCCGACGCCGGGCTCGCCGATGAGCACGGGATTGTTTTTCGTCTTGCGTGAAAGGATGCGGATCGTGCGGCGGATCTCCTCGTCACGGCCAATGACGGGATCCATCTTCCCCTTCCGTGCCTGCGCCACGAGATCGATGCCGTATTTTTCAAGCGCCTCGTAGGTGGCCTCGGGATTGTCGGTCGTCACGCGCTGCGAGCCGCGGATATCCTTCAACGTTTTCAGGACCTTCGCGCGATCGAGGCCGAAGCTCTTGAAAAGTTTTTTGAGCGCGTCGGGTTTGCCGACCTCGATCAAGCCGAGCAACAGGTGCTCGACGGAAACATATTCATCCTTGAGCGACTTTGCCTCGTCCTCGGCTCGGGTGAGCACATCGTTCACGGCCTGCGTCACGTAAACTTTCGACGTATCGACGCTGCCCGTGACCTTTGGCAATTTCTCGAGCTCGCGATCCACCGCGAGCTGCATCGCGCTGACCGTCAAGCCCAGCTTTTCGACCAGCCCGGGCACGATACCGTTTTCCTGCGTGAGCAGGGCCGACAACAAATGCCACGTGTCCACCTCGTTGTGATTGAGGCGGCGCGCAAGGGCCTGCGCGTCGGTGACGGCCTGCCGCGACATCTGGGTGAGCTTGGCAAAGTCCATGACAACATCCTTGCACGCCCTGGGCCACATTCGCAACTGCCTTACATCCTTTGGGAAGAGGTGCCTCCATTCGCACCGCCCTGTGTCATCGGCGGGCAACCTGGCACGCTTCGGTGTCAGGTTGCGTCAGCGCATTGACATTCCAATCCACGAGAAAAAGACGTTGCCCGATGATCAGGACTGATTAGATTACAAGCATGACCAAGCTGGCGGAAATCCAAGAGGCCATCCTGCACTTACCACCTTACGAACAGGCTGCATTGAGGCATTGGTTCCTGGAAGCAGAGGAAAGCCCTGAGTTGCTTGCGGCCATCGACGAAGCCGACCGTTCGCTGGCAGAAGAAGGCGGCGTGCCCGTCGAAGAAGTGCGACAAAATCTGCGCCGATGGATTACAAAGTAATCCTCGCCAGGACGGCCTTGCGCGACTTGGGAGAGATTGCCCGCTACATCGCCAGTGATAACCCGCGGGCCGCTGAAAAGGTTGGCTACGAATTGATTGAAATCGCCGAGTCTCTCAGGGTGATGCCGCTGCGCGGCTTTGCCGTGAAGTCGCGCCCCGGCGTGCGCCGATTATTGAAAGACCCTTATTTGGTGCTCTATCGCGTGGACGAGACTCAACGTGTGGTGAGTGTGCAGCGCTTTTGGCACGCCAAACGCGATCCGCAAGCCATGCAAACCGAATAAATCTTGAGGGTCATGCCCCAAACTTAGCGGCCATTTCTTTTCTAATATCTTCGTAAGACACGCCGACGGCCCGACCCTCGTCAACCGCCCTGACCCTCGCCCGAATTTCTTTATCCCAAGCGCCTTCAACATCACCGGCCTTGGCTGGCTGATCCAGGTCGAGCAGCAATTTCGCCAGCGCCAGCCTCTGCTGCTTGGGCAACCCAATGGCCTCTTTCGTGATTTCTTTCATGCGTGAGGCCATATACTAGCATGAAAAATTGACCGAATGCTTGAAAGTGTCGAGCCGGCGTTCTCGGGCCAACATCAAACGACTCAAGGCCATATTGCCCCGATGATTGCCTCGCGCTGAGCCCGCGCTTTGACTATCGGGATTCTCGTGATCGCCGAACTCACCCAACTCCTCGGCCCGCAAAACGTCCTAACCGAAAAAGAGGATCTCATCCCCTACTCTTTCGACGGCACCGCCACGTTGAAACAGCTTCCGCGCGTGGTTGTGTTCCCGCGCCATGCGCAAGACGTGAGCGCCGTGCTCAAGCTCGCCTCCGCCCATCGCGCGCCGGTCGTCACCCGCGGCAGCGGCACCGGGCTCAGCGGCGGCAGCGTGCCGGTCGAGGGCGCGCTCGTGCTCTGCCTCGTGAAGATGGACAAAATTCTCGAACTCGATCCGCGCAACTTCACGTTGCGTGCCGAGACGGGCGTGGTGACACAGGAAATCTACGAAGCGGCCAACGCGGCCGGGCTGTTTTATCCGCCCGACCCCGGCTCGATGAAAGTTTCCACCATCGGCGGCAACGTCGCCGAGAACGCCGGCGGCCTCCGCGGCCTCAAATACGGCGTCACCCGCAACTACGTCATGGGCCTGGAGGTCGTACTGGCCAATGGCGACATCTGCTCGCTCGGCAATAAGTGCGTGAAGGACGTCGCCGGCTACAACCTGCGCGACCTTTTCATCGGCAGCGAGGGCACGCTCGGCGTCGTGACGCAGGTGCTGTTGAAACTTTTGCCCAAGCCCGCCGCACGGCAGACCCTGCTCGCCACCTACGCCGCGATGGACGCCGCCGCCGAAACCGTCTCCGCCATCATCGCTGCGAAAATCATCCCGTGCACACTGGAGTTTCTCGACCGCAAGACCATCCGCTGCGTCGAAGATTACACGCAGGTCGGCCTGCCGACCGACGCCGAAGCGCTGCTACTCATCGAGACCGACGGCCATCCCGCCGCCGTGGCGGACGAAGCCGCGCAAATCGAAAAACTCTGCCATGCACACGGCGCCACCTCGGTGAAACGCGCCGCGAACGCCGGGGAAGCGGCCAAGCTCGCCGCCGCGCGCCGCAGCGCCTTCAGCGCCCTCGCCCGCGTGAAACCCACCACGATCTTGGAAGACGCCACCGTGCCGCGCAGCGAGCTGGCGAAGATGATCCGCTTCGTCGAACAAACCGCCGCAAAGCACAAACTCGACATTGCGACCTTCGGCCATTTCGGCGACGGCAATTTGCACCCGACTTTTCTCACCAACGAACGCGACACCGACGAGATGCACCGCGTCGAAGCCGCGATGAAGGAAATTTTCGAATATGCCCTGTCGCTCGGCGGCACCATCACCGGCGAACACGGCGTGGGCCTTGCGAAAAAAGCCTTTCTCAAGCAACAACTCGGCGAGCAGTCCTATGCGCTGCTGCGGGCGATCAAGCGCACGCTCGATCCGGACAATCTGCTCAATCCGGGGAAAATATTTGATGCCGATTAAACGCTGAACGTCGAACTCCGAACGCTGAACGCCGAAGGCAAGACATCAAAATCGACCCCAGAACGCTGAAGATTGAATGCTATACTCCACGTATCGAACATTGAGCTTCAAATGGACAAGCCCATCTACAATCTTGAGGAGCGTTTGCTCAATTATACGGTGCGCGTGATTCGCGTAACAGAAAAGATGCCCCGCTCCACCGCTGGCCGATATGTCGCGGATCAACTATTGCGCTCCGGATCCTCGCCCTACGGACATCACGGCGAAGCTGAATCAGCAGAATCACGCGAGGATTTTATTCATAAGCTGCGCATCTGTCACAAGGAACTTCGCGAAGCGAGGCGCTGGCTGCGTTTAGTGCGGGTCACACCTTTGATCACCCAACCAGAGTTGCTGGGTCCGCTGATCGCCGAAGCAGAGGAACTCATTCGTATTTTTACTGCCAGCATCCGCACAGCACAACACAACCGTCTACCAAAGGAAACTTGAGTGTTCAGCGTTCTGCGTTCGACGTTCAGCGTTCTGCAGGATCGAATAATCTAGCGTCGCTAGATTATTCGGTCCTGCAGCAGTGCATGCACTGCGGACTGTGCCTGCCGTCGTGCCCGACCTACGTGGAGACGGGCCACGAGCGGAATTCCCCGCGGGGGCGCATCTCGCTCATGCGCGCCGTGGCCGACGGCGAACTGGAAACCACGCGCGGTTTCGCCGACGAGATGAGTTACTGCCTCGGCTGCCTGGCTTGCACCACCGCCTGCCCGGCCGGCGTCGATTACACGACGTTGCTCGAAACCGCCCGGGCCCACGTCGAGCAAAGCGGCATTGCCGCCTCGCCGAAGAGAAATTTCGTTCGCTGGTTGGCACTGCGCTTTCTTTTTACGCGGCCGCGCGCGCTGCGCGCCGCAGGCCGGTTACTGTGGCTCTACCAGGCGACCGGATTGCAGATGCTCGCGCGCCAATTGAAACTCACCGCCCTGCTGCCGCAAAGCCTGCGCGAACTCGAGCCGCAGACGCCGCCCATCGCCCGGCATTTCTCCGACGCGCTCATCGCTGAGATCGAACGGCCGAAGATTTTGAATACGGAGATCACGGAGACCGAAACGGAAAAGTCTTTCTCCGTGGCCTCTGTGCCTGTCCTCCGTAGCCTTGGCGAAGGAGGATTAAAAAAATACCGTGTAGCCGTGCTCACGGGCTGCGTGCAGGACCTCGTGTTCTCCGACATCAACCGCGCCACGGTCGATGTGCTCCTGGCCAACGACTGCGAAGTCGTCACCCCGCGCGCGCAGGCTTGCTGCGGCTCGCTGCACGCGCACAACGGCGATCTCGAAACGGCGCGCCAGCTCGCGCGCCGTCAGCTCGATGCGATCAATCCCACCGACTTCGACGCCATCATCACCAACGCGGCCGGTTGCGGCTCACACCTCAAGCATTACGATCGCCTGCTGGCGGGCGATCCTCTTTATGCCGAACGTGCCGCGACCTGGTCACATAAACTGAAGGATATTTCCGAGTTCCTCGTGGAGATAGATTTTCGCCCGCCAGCAGAACATCGAACATCCAACATCGAACATCGAATGTCCAAGTCCGAACCGATTTCGGACAACTCAATCAAAACTTCGGTGTTGGACGTTGGGTGTTCGACGTTCGATGTTCGTGATAAGTCACGATTGAAAATCGTGACTTATCACGAGGCCTGCCATCTTTGCCACGGGCAGAAAATTTCCGCACAGCCGCGGGAGATATTGCGGGCGATCCCCGGCGTCGAATTGCGCGAGTGCGCCGAGGCAACCTGGTGCTGCGGCAGCGCGGGCATCTACAATATCACTCAACCGCAAACCGCGGCATGGCTTCAGCAACGCAAGCTCGGGCACCTGCGCGCAACCGGCGCGAACATCGTCGCCACGGCCAATCCCGGTTGCCACATCCAACTTGAAAACGGGTTCCGCCAGGCCGGCGAAAAGGTTGAGATCGTCCATCCTGTCGTCCTGCTCGCCCGCGCCTACGCCGCGGAAAAACGCTGAGCTGATTTTTAGCGCAAAGCCCGCAAAGCTTTTTCAGACAAGGCGCGACCACCGGGCGCGCCGTCTCTCAACGTTGAGAGGTATTGTTTTGAACAGAAGATCGCGAAGAGTGGCTGGAAATCCTATTATCAAAGGCAAAAGCAGAGTCTGCCTGGAAATTTGGTGGGAGCCAATAATGGACTCTTCGTTTCCTTTGCGACCTTCTGTGAAAAGGATTCCTTGAAAAACCTCGGCCCGGAATGACCTGAGCGCCTATTCGTGTTCATCCACCTGCCCTTGTCATGGAAGCGAAGATGGGTGGTCGCAGAATTTGAGCGCGGTCGTCAGGTCATTGACCGCCGGATTTGCATCGCGCGGCGACAGGGGCGCGAGGCTGAACCGGCGCTCGATCAATTTTAGAATCGAAACGGTTTCATATTGGGTGCTGTCCACGACACCTCCCACCGTGAAACGGGAAACGATGATCGTCGGCACGCGCGTGCCGAGGCCCCAGCCGTCGGGCATCACAGGGGGCGTCACGTGATCCCAACGGCCGCCATTCTCGTCGTAGGTGATGATGATCACGGTGTCTTTCCAGAATTTGCTTTTTTGCACGGCGGCCACGAGCCCGGCCACGTGCTGTTGTCCCTGCAACAGGCTGGCATAGCCGGGATGCTCGTTGTCCGGCCCAAGCGCCTTGACGAAACTGACCGCCGGCAGGGTGCCGTTGCTCACGTCGGCGAGAAAATTCTGTTCGTCCTGCAAATGCGCCTGCGGCCCGGTGGTAGCGGGATTGAGCGTCCCATCGGGATTGAACGGTGCGTACTTCGCGTAATAGCCGAACGGCTGGTGATGATACTGGAAGAGCGGATCCGCATGGCCAGCCAGGGCGTCGTTCCATCCGCCGGCATACCATTTCCAACTCACGCCCGCACTGTCCAAGCGGTCGCCGATGGTGGGAGTGTAGCCGGGCTGTGCAGGATCAACGTCGTTGATCGGCAGGAGCAGTTTATTGGCCGGGACACCAGTCGGCCGCGGCATTTGTGAACCGTAGGTGGTATTGACCACGTAGCGGCCATCAATCGTCAGATTACCATCAGCAAGGGTGCGGGTGGTTGGATTCCAATTCGACTGAAACCCCGCCGGGATGGGTTGCCTCCATTGCGGTGCAGCCGCGGCGACAAAAAACTGATGATTGAGAAACGAGCCGCCGTAAACCGAATGGAAGAAATTGTCGCAGATGGTATATTTTTGGGCGAGCCTGCCCTCCGGAAGATCCGTCGCGTCGATGCCGCTCAACACGAGGCCGGGGTTGTCGCTCCATGTGGCAAATTTATCCATCGAGCCTTTGCTTGGCTCGAGGACGCCAGTATCGAGCTGGAGTTGCTCGTGATAAAAACGGTGAACGATGTCGCCCGTTGTCCCATTGCTCTGGATGTATTTGAGCAGGCTGTAAGGCACGAGCGGCAGCGCCGGCTGGCCGTTGCCCGGCGGAAAATGCAAATCGGGGCTGCCCTCTTCATTGAGCGGCTGCGGGGTTTGATAGAGGTAAGTGGCATAACCGGTGGACTTGTCCCATTGCGGCACGTGGCTGAACGCATTGGCCAGGCCGTTCACTCCCGGGAATTGGCCATAGAGCCCGTCAAAGCTCCAATTCTCCTGATAAATCACAATGATGTGATTAACCTGTCCCTTAAATTGCTGATCGAACGATTCAGCCGGCGATTTGCCGAAAAGGAGGACTGGCGTGACAACGATCGAGAGCATGACGCCTTTGATCCATTTGGTTGGGCGTTGGGATATTTTCATGGAGCCATCTTCGGTGTGCGGTGGGGTTGTAGGGAGCGCATGCTTCTTCGCCAAGCGTCTTCCAGCCGAATGACAACCACATGACATTTTGGAAAAGATCGGGTGAATCGCCACAGCCCAAAATTTTGACTAATTTACATTAACATGCATTTTTATGCATATAATTGATTAAAAATAGAATGCATTTATTTCATTAAGTTGCCTAATTATTGCATATTTATGCCAAAATCATGAGAATTTTGTCGTTTTGTTTTATCTTTCTTAAAATATCATAATTGATATTTTAACATTAAAATGTATAAATATGCTTGTTATGTCATTAGCATTTAAAACCACCGATGAATTGCAGGCTGTGCTGGGTGAGCGTCTGCGTGCGCTCCGGTTAAGCCGCAATTTTTCCCAGCGCGAACTTGCCGATAAATCGGGTGTCTCGTTGCGCGCTTTGCACAACCTTGAAGCCGGCGCGGGCTCGACCCTCGAAACTTTCCTGAGGGATTTGAAAGCATTGAATGCAGTCGACGCGATCGAAACCTTGGTGCCACAACCCCAGGTCAGTCCCCTCACCCTGCTCAAAATGGGCGCCGTGCCCCGACGCGTTAGACGAAGGGCAGACGCTAATTGATCCTTTTTTTTCCGCGGATGGCGCGGATAAACACGGATGGATTTAACCATTTTAACCACTGATGAACACTTACAGGCACTTTATTAATTCTTAACCGCGAATGGACGCGAATAGACGCGAATGGCTGATGAAAAACTGCTGCTGGCGCAGCACACGGCCCAAGGCCGTGTTGGCCGTCGGGTTGCGCCAGAAAGCGCTTCCGAAGTGCTTTCTGCTCGCAACGACGGCCAGCAGGGTTTTTCAGCAGCCTATTAGTGCTCATCAGTGGTCATCAGTGGTTCAAACATGCTTGGATCAGCGGCCATCAGCGCAATCCGCGGCAAAAATTATCAGCATCCCATCCGCGGTTAACTTACATGAGTTCGACTAAAGTCATCGAAGTCCGCATCTGGAACACGCTCGTCGGGGCGGTCGCCCCCGACCCGGCGCTGGGTTGCCATGCTTTCGAATACGATGAAAGCTGGCGCCGTTCGGGCATGGAGCTGGCCCCACTCATGATGCCAACCACTTCGCCGGAACGGATTTTCGCTTTCCCCGCGCTGGGTCCCTCTTTCCATGGCCTGCCCGGACTTTTGGCCGATGCCTTGCCCGATGATTTCGGCAACGGGCTCATCGATGCCTGGATGGCCCGGCATGGCGTGGACAAGTCGGCGGTCACGGCGCTCGACCGGCTGGCGTATATGGGCAAACGCGGCCTCGGCGCGCTGGAATTTCGTCCGAGCAAAAGCGCCGCAAAGGAAAGCGCGCAGCCGCTGGAAATGAAATCCCTCGTGGAAACGGCGCGCAAGGTGATGCAGGGGGATTTCAGCAGCGACACACACGCCCAGGCCGCGCTGGCCAACATCATCCGGGTCGGAACCTCCGCCGGCGGGGCGCGGGCCAAGGCGGTGATCGCGTGGAATCCCAAGACACGCGAAATCCGCAGCGGACAATTCGACCTCACGGACGGATTTGAGCACTGGCTCCTGAAATTTGACGGCGTGGGCAAGGACCACGAACTCGGCACCTCCGCCGATTATGGCCGCATCGAGTTTGCCTATCACCTCATGGCGACCGCAGCCGGGATCGTCATGTCCCCGTGCCGTTTGCTGGAGGAAAACGGACGCGCCCATTTCATGACCCGCCGCTTTGACCGCGACGCGAACGCCAAGCATCACATCCAGTCGCTTTGCGCCCTCTCCCATCTCGACTACCGGCAGCGGGCGACCCACGCCTACGAACAATACTTCCTCGCCATCAGCCAGCTTCAGCTCGGCGACGACGCGCTGGCACAGGCCTTTCGCCGGATGGCATTCAACGTCATGGCGCGCAACTGCGACGATCACACCAAAAACATTGGGTTCCGACTTAAGCAAGGCGGTCGGTGGGAACTTGCACCTGCCTACGATGTGACGCACGCGCATAATCCTCAGGGCGAGTGGACCAGCCAGCACCTCATGAGCGTGAACGGAAAGTTCGACGACATCGGCCGGGCGGATTTGCTCACGGTCGCGGATCGATTCAGCGTCGTCCGCCCCGTGACGCTGCTCGACGAAGTGAAAACGGCCGTTGAGAAATGGCTGGCCTTCGCCCATGAAGCCGGCATCGGCCAACCCGAAGCCCATCGCGTGGCGAAGGATTTTCGTTTGGTGTGAGGAGTTTTTTTAACCGCGGATGGACGCGAATGAACGCGGATGGGAGGGCTTGTCCTCTAGCGGGGCATTGCTAACGTTGGATAAAGAATGCACTGCGACTGCCAAAACTATCCTCCGCTTCCGCTCGACCGGAAATCGATTTCGAAACGCATCAAAGAATCGACGGCGCTGAAGCAGCGGGTCGAGATCGTTGCCGAAGACAAGCAACTCGGCATTGCTTTATTTCGGTGCCCTGTTTGCGGCGAGATGTGGCAATCGGGACGTGAATGGAATTTCGCGAATGCAGAATATCTTTTTCGGGTGCCTGCCATCAACAATGAAGAATGGCAGCAGGAGCACTATCGGCAGCCAGCCGCGATGATGATCTACTCGGCCAGCATGGAAACGCTTTATACGAGAGCAAAATTTACGCCTTCGGCGGAAAAATGCCGGATTGAAGAGTGCGGAGAGCAAGCACTGTCGCTGGGCGTTTTGTGCGAGAAGCATCATATAGAGTCCCTTCAGAAAAATGGCCTGCTTGCTAAGCCTCCTCCAGGTCGACTGTTTCCGCCATACTATGAAAAGAAGAAAAATGTTTAACCGGTCGCCAGGCCCAACACGGGCAGGCCGGAACCATTTTTCTCCACGTATTCGAAGTTAAAATCCACTTCAGCGTTCGCCGTTCAGCCTTCGCTTCCAAAGCGAAGGCTGTAATGCCCGGAGTGGGGGTCGAACCCACACTCCTTTAGAGGGAACTGGATTTTGAGTCCAGCGCGTCTGCCAATTCCGCCATCCGGGCGAGGAGCGGGAAAACCTAGGCCCGGCAGCAGTATTGTAAACCTTTTTTGCAAACGAGTGATGTATCAGTTTGCCTATTTGTCATTCCGAGCCGTGCGAGGTACCGAGGCCGAAGGCCGACAGTCTGACATCTCACGATTTGATTCGGTGAGATCCTTCGCTTCGCTCTGGATGACAACGCTG